>Ga0256842_1003206_pt1 | contig 11072 bp, 9 predicted proteins | sample 4559240metaG_FD_185973 | JGI IMG/M metagenome (GOLD analysis project Ga0256842, IMG submission 185973) | Hydrothermal vent microbial communities from Guaymas Basin, Mexico - 4559-240 | ecosystem: Environmental > Aquatic > Marine > Hydrothermal vents | place: Mexico: Guaymas Basin | collected...
AGTGCATTGATATCTTCAAGCGTTACAAGATTTTCTTCGATCGTACCTTGTAAAAAACGTGTACCATCATCATAACTCTCAACAAGAAGATCTGTAAGTTCTTGTAAAGGAATATCACTCTCTACCGACGTATCCATCGTATTTCGTTCAAGCTCTGTAATAGTATCGCGTAAGCGACTGTTCTCTGCTTCTAGTGCCGAGATTTTACTCTCGTACTCTTTTTGAAGCTGTTGTATCTTTGCACTGCATCCAAACATAAATAAATCCTTTTAAAATTTCATTAATTATATTTTAACACATTTATCTAAAAATTATCTGGAATTAGAATTAAAATCCTATTGCTGTCTTTTGTTGAATCCTGAAGTGCCCTTTTTTGCTATTATTTTAATATCCTTTGCATAGGGTTTAAGATATGTCGGTATTGCTCTTCCTTTGAGTTTTATCATATCTGTAAGCATTAAAGTAGCAACAGTGTCTGCATTGTGCTTTTTCACCTCAGTAAGATAACAAAAGAGTAGTTCCCCTTGTCTTGGCAGTGAAATTTTCCATGTTGCATCTGTCTGTTCATAAATCCAAAGAGCAAATGCGTAAAAGTTTTTATATACATGCTTATGCTCCCATAAAAGGGCAATAGATTGTTTAAAATTACCAGAGTTATAGTAGAGATCCCAAAAACGGGCAAAACGTTTCATAATTTGTATATCTTTAAAACTCAGTTGTCTGTTTTTGAGAATATCATAAGGGGGAATATCACTATAGACCATCCCGTGTTCAATATCATGGCGGTTAATATGAGTTCCTGAAAGCTTTTTTAAAATACCTATCTGTATCTCACAGGAGCTTAGTTGCATCAGTGCATCAAGATTGTCTCCAAAACTCTTTAGGGATTCTCCCGGTAAGCCGACAATGAGATCAAGATGAATATGCGCATCAGTTTCATGTTCTAAAAAGGCAATATTATTTTTGATTTTATCAAGTTTTAGTTGACGAGAGATATTGTTTGCAATCTCAAGATTAAGTGTTTGAATACCAATTTCAAGTTGGAGTGCTCCCTTTGGAAAGGCCTTGATTTTTTTACGCAGACTCTCTGGAAAGTGATCCGGAATGACTTCAAAGTGAGCAAAATAGGGTGGCTCTTTTTCCAAAAAAAAGTCTAAAATTCTGTTGGCCGTTTTCATATTTAGGTTAAAAGTTCTGTCAACAAATTTAAAGTTTCTCGCTCCTCTTTGCCATAGTATTTCAAACGCTCTTAAGACTTTGTCAAGTTCAAATGCCCGAACTTTTTCATCCATAGAGGAGAGGCAAAATTCACATTCAAAAGGACATCCTCGTGAGAGTTCCACATAAAGATAACGGTTTTGTATATCATGATCACTGTAGTATGTGTAGGGAAGTTCTATCTTTTTAAGATCAGGTATACTCATGCGGATAATACGTTCATTTGCTTTTTTGTTTTGTATATCTTTGCAGAGTTGGTAAAAAGCAAGATCGCCTTCTCCTTGAATAATATAATCTGCACGATCAAAATTAACACGAAAAGGGAGATATGTTACTTCGGGTCCGCCTAAAACTATCTGTGTCTGTGGAGAGACTTTTTTAAGGATATGAATGAGTTCATGTACTTGCGAGGCATTCCATATGTAAACACCGAGTCCGACAATGTCAGGATCTGTATCAAGAATCTTCTCTGCAACACTCTGCAAAGCATCATTGATATTAAACTCTAAAATTTCGGTATTTTTTTGTAACTCTTGCATATTTGCATAGAGATAACGAAGACCGATTGCTGAGTGCGTATAACGAGAATTAAGAGTACTTAAAATAATTTTCATACAAGAAGTGTAACATAAAAAATACTTTGAGAAGAAAACAGCCAAGAGAAATAAAAGGGGGAAAACTTGGCTGTTTAAAAATTTATAGGAGTATATGTCTCTATTATGAAAGGGGGAAAACATAATTGAGATGGTGGAATTATACGAATTATAAGTAAATATTAGGTAAATAAATAGAATAAGTTATAAAACCCATAGCAATTTTAAGAAAAAGCTATGAGTCGGTAAAAAATGCTCGTTTTAAGAGGCTTTATTTATATTTGTTTGATACTCTTGAAGCATTTGGTCTAATTTGCTAAAGAGTGTCATTGAAGCATCTTCTAGCTGTGAAAAATTTTGCGTGATAATTTTTGGATGATCAGATTTGACAACGGAATTATCATACACAAATTTCATATTTTTAAATACCATATTATGAACAGTAGCGTGTGGAGTATCCATCTCTTTAAATGCTCTTGTATGTCCAAAACGTTCTTTCCCAAGGTTATTATACCATTGTCCCATACGGCAGTTGTTGTGATCCGGAAAGGTTTTGTCTTTATCTTCATTAAGAATTGCTGAATAAGCATTTGATTTAAAGAGGATATGATCTACTTTTACAAGTGTTGTAAAGAGACGGTTTTGAATGGTAACAGCTGAGGCTGACGCCTCTGAAGCGAGGTGATTGAGATCTGTAAATGTCGCTTCAAACTCATTGATAACTGAACTTGATTTTTGTGCAATGTCGCTGATCTCATCAGAGTTTGTTCGCATATCGTTTGCTTCTTGTTGCAATGTAGAGATAGTGATCTCTATCTCTGTTGTTGCTTTTTGCGTACGTTCGGCAAGTTTTCTTACCTCATCGGCAACAACAGCAAATCCACGACCGTGTTCACCGGCACGAGCTGCTTCAATGGCGGCATTGAGCGCTAAAAGATTTGTCTGATCTGCGATATCTTTGATAAGACCGATGACTTCTGAGATCTCACGACTTCTTCCTTCAAGGTTTATAATGCCTTCATGAGAAGAGGCAATCAACGCAACAAGAGAGTTGAGACGTTCACCGATTTCCAGAACATTTTTGAGTGACTCTGAAGATTCTGATGCTGTTTTTTGTGATACTTCTACAATCTCACTGGCATCTTGTGATGAGCTGGTAAGATCTTGTTGAATGATACTTAGACCCTGTGCAACACCACCTCCAAGTTTTGTAAACTCATGTGCCATTTCACCTTTGATTTTTGTCTTATAGCCATTTGCAATGGAGACAATAGCTTCATTTACTGTTGCTGCAGTTGTTTTAAAAACACCCTGTAGCCCCTGAGGGTATGTATGGCGGTATGTTTTACCGGTTGATGCAGCTTTTATTGCTGTTGCGACATCGCGCATAAATGCTTCAAGTTGGTCAAGGGTATCATTAACTGCCCATGCAATTTCTGAGCTATTTGAGTTGTCCTGAGGAATATGTGTAATACGATCTTCAAAATTTCCTTTTGATGCATTGCTCAGAACTCTGTGAATATCTGACATTATTGTACTTTTTGCAGTTGTACTCTCTTGTGTCGGTATAAAAATACAAAGTATTAAAACAAGAAGAAGTGATATAGCCAGTATGTAGTTTGTTATAGTAACTGCATAAAGAGCTACCGCAATAAGGGTGACAAACAGTAATAGGGACTGTTTATTTTTGAATAGAGATGATAAGTTCATCGTAACTTACTCCTTCTTTATTGATTAAATCATTTAAGATTTTTTCTCCGGCAGCTATACCACCACTACGCTCTGCTTGTAACATTTTTTCATATAGTGGTTTAATGATTTGCAATGCTTGAGGATTTGGTTTGCGTCTTACAGAGTAATAACCAATGATATTCCCCCGCTCATCAAGAGAAGCTGTTACGTTGGCATAAACCCAGTAAGCATTTCCGTTTTTTGTTTTATTTATAACATAAGCAAAAATCTCTTCTTTATTTTGAATTCTATTCCATAAAAGTTTAAAGACAGTTTTTGGCATATCTGGATGTCGTACGATATTATGCGCTTTACCGAGAAGTTCCTCTTCTGTATACTCCGCCATATCGATAAATATCTTATTTACATAAGTGAGACGACCTTTTGTATCTGTTTTAGACACGATGAAGTCATTTTCATTCATCTCTCTTGTCATAGTAGTATCCACCTTTTTTTTAGTGTTTGAGTATTTTATCATATGATTTATAACAATAGCGTTATAATTGCAGAATGTTTTTACTCTTATCACTTTTTTATTATTTTTATTTTTCTATTATTGGGATCTATGTTATCTTTCTTCCTAAGATCTTAAGTGAACTGGGCTACAGTGCAAGTGAGATAGGTATTATCTTTGCTGCCGCTCCCCTTGTTCGATTTATATTGCCTTTTTTATTTATGCGTGGCTTGGAATTGAGTAGTAAAGTTTTTAATTTTGCACTGCTGCTTATTGTGCTGAGTATTTTTGCATTTTATCTCTCTTTATCCTTATTCTATTTTTTACTTTTTGCAAACATTATGCTTGGTGTTGGGCTTAGTCTTGTTTTACCTTATGTAGAGTTGATTTCATTAGATACAATCGGTAAGGAGCGTTATGGAAAAGTTCGCTTGTTTGGATCTGTGGGTTTTATTGTGGTTGCTCTTGTTCTTGTACACTTTTTATCATCCGCATATATTGCTTTGGATTTTATGTTGGTTCTTGCTTTTATGATGGCTGTAGTAGCTTATTTTTTACAGTATCACGATACCCTGAACAAATCTACAACTGAGGCTGTGCAAAAAAGTGATATCACCCTTCTAAAAGATTACAAACTCTGGTTGGGACTTCTTTTAATGCAGACGAGTTTTGGTTCATTTTATAATTTTTTTACAATTTATGAGACAGATAGAGGCATCTCTTTGGATATGACGATATATCTTTGGAGTTTTGGTGTTGTTGTTGAAGTGGCAATGCTTTTTTTTCAAGGTCGTTTTCTTCGTGGCAATCTTTTAACTGTTTTGCAAATAACCATGTTTGCAACTGTTATACGATGGTTTTTGGTATTTGCCTATCCTACAACACTGGGAGTTCTTTTCTTTTCACAATCTTTACATGCTCTGAGTTTTGCACTTTTTCACTCAGCAGCAATTAGTTATCTCTTTTATCACTACAAAGCCAGAAGTCTTGCACAACAGTTTTTTCTTGGAATAAGCTATGGTTTTGGTGGTTTAAGTGGAGCTTTGATATCTGGATATGTTTATGAGTATTATCCAAAATATCTCTTTTTAAGCTCCTCTCTTATAGTTTTTTTAGCATTTATAATGATAAGTTTCTATAAGAGAGAGCAAAAGTTTAATAGTCTGCTATAAGATTAAATGTTAGTGTCGTATCGGTACTTTTTTTATCTACAGGAGGGCGATTTGTATAGTCTGCTTTGTAGGAGATACCTGCTGAAAAGATATCAGAGATTTTAGCGTTAAGAGCACTTTTTGAAAAAGCAAAATAGTTTTGCATCTCATTTAATTTACCTCTAAGTGTAAGCTCTTGTACAAAAGTGAGTGTATCTGTTACTTTATACTTATAAACACCTTTGATTCTGTATGCAGCATAATCATCTTTGTCTCCTGCAGTAGTTGTTGCAACTGTTATATGATCAGAATTTGGGTAAGGAATGACATTTCCACTGCTGTCATAATCTGTGTCGTCGTATTGATCTTGAGAATAAAGAATATTCCCTTCAAGTGTCAAACGATGTTTTTTTGTCAGGATAGCTTTGTATTTTATACCGGGACCAGTATAAAATTGGTAGTCAAAACCAGAAAATTTATCATCTTTGTAACCTACAAGATAGTCAAATGCAAGCCTTTTTGTAAAAGCATAATTGTAGTTGAGTTCAACAAGATATTTGTTCTTTGTTTCGTCCCCGTCATCATTGGCATATTGTCCGTCAAAATGCAGCTTTCCTTCATGTTTATCCCATGCTTTTTTTGCAGTTGCATCAAGATTGAATGTTTTTGTTTTTGTATTTCCTTCTGTTTGAATGTAACCAAACTCTGTATGTGTTACAGAAGGTATAACTTTAATCTCTTTGGCTTGAGCACTTACAAAAAGTGTTGTTGCCAAACAAGAGCTAAGTAGAATTTTGTTCATCGTTTATCCTCATATAGATTTTTTTTAAATTATAGCGTAGAGATGTGAGAAACTAGTGAAGTTTTATATCGTTCTACTGTTCGTGAAAGTCTGTAGTAGTCATTTAGGTAAGGAGTCTCTGTTTTAAAAAGAAGCTGTCTGTATTTGAGATAGTTGAGCCAGACATTTTTAGCCGCTTTTTTTCTGCCTCGTTTGATCAGTTCAAAACTGACCGCTGCATTGATAAAGCCCTTTAGGAGTTTTATTTCATTGTCATCTTCAAAACGTCGCGGAAACCAGATCGCTTCTAATACTTCATGGGCATCATAAAAACGTCCTTCATCAAGACACTTCTTGTACTCTTTAATCTTGTTTTTCATCAAGCAATTGCATATTTTTACGCCAGTATCCTCGACCGCCTTTAAGTGAGATGCAGTGGTATTGTGGAAACTTCGCTTTGTACTCTTTGAGCCGATCGAGTGTTGCTTTTCCTGTGTCACAGTAGAAGACAAAAACACTTCCTTCAGGGTAGTTTTTAAGCTCATAGGGATTATAGGTAACGGTGTTGGCTTTTTCAATGGGTGCAAGTATGGTATCTACCAATACTACGCTTTTTCCCTCTTTTTCAAGTTGTCTTTTATTTTCTAAAAACTCTTTTTGAGTCCATTCATTTGGATAATTCATGATGGTATTATATTCTGGTATTATAAACGAATTAACTCTCTATAGGGTACAATACTGTAATGGCAAAGAAAAATAAGAAAAACAGTAAAATTAATCAAAGAATACGTAAATATTTTGACGGTGATCCTTTTGATGTGGGGATTGAGAGAGTTGAGAGCAAGACACTGAGTGAACTCTTCAGTGCACTTGGGATCTATGATATAGAGCATAATAAAAAGCTGATGATAAAGACACTTCGTATGATCTGGAGTGAGGCTGAGAGTGTGATGCGTCAGGATATTTTGCACTTTTTTGAGGCAGATGGTCGCATTTACAAGTCAGAAAAACCAAAAGATGAGCCGCACTTTAACCGTGAGGAGAAGATCGAGGCACTGTTACTTGAACTTGATGTCAATGAAGAAGAAGCACTTCGTCTCAAAGAGGCTTTTGCAACAGTGCGTGCTAAAAAGATAACGATAGAGAAGATGGAATCACGCTTGCGTCATATCCGCTATGAACTTAAACGGGAGAAGTTAGAGCGTGAACTTGAAGGCTTTTTTGATCTTGATGACAGCTTTGAGTTTAATGCATCACTGAAGTATGCACTCTACGATCAGCATTTTCACAAGATCCTGACTCTGCATACAAAGCCTTATTCCTATGAGTATATAGAGGCAACTCCTTATGAGGAGATTGTTCAAAAGATAGGGGAAGATAAACTTGTTGTGGTTGAGGAGAAGCAAAAGAGCATCGATACCTTTTTGCAAAATCTCAAATATCCGCATGCTTATCTGAGCACAAAAGAGATCTTGGACTCTCTGCGTGCTTCTCCACCAAAGAGCAAACTGACATACCCGCTTGTAAGTCAAAAGGTTTTAAAACGTATTATCGCTGATAAAATTGCAGCCAAAGAGATAGAGATCCATGCCCAAGAGGTACGTATTGTTGTTGATGAAATACTTGCATTACCTCACTCTACACTGAGTGTTTCTTATAATCTGGAGCTGCATATTGAGCTTGACGGACTGCTTGAGGAGATCTGGAACTCACGACGTTTTAATTTTGACGATGTACATACTGCAGTGAAAAAAGAGTATGAAGCAGAGTTTTTACAGGAATTGGGGGAATTGGTAGAGGAGTGTCGTGAGTATGCCCAACTGCTGCACTTTAGTGAAGAAGAGCTCCATGATCGGGTTTATGAGTTTGTTTTGGAACTGTTGCCAAGAAGCCTTCATCTTACCCAAAAGATCAAGCGAAAGATAACACGCCGTTTTTTACACTCCATTCAGGCTGAGCTTATAAAAAAACAGCGTCAAGAGCTTTTAGCTCGTACTATTCGGGATTTTAAAAATCTCTTTCCTGTCGCACGGGGGATGAATCGAAAACTGACTTTGCATATTGGTCCGACAAATAGTGGGAAGACATACCGTGCAATGCAACAGTTAAAAGAGGCAGATACCGGTTACTACCTTGCACCGTTGCGGCTTCTGGCATTAGAGGGGTATGAAACTCTCAAAGCTGAGGGGATTGATGCCTCTTTGATCACCGGTGAAGAGCAGATCCTTGATGAAGATGCAACCCATATCAGCTCAACGATAGAGATGATGAACTATGATGTGGATGTGGATCTCTGTGTTATTGATGAGGTGCAGATGATAGATGACAGAGATCGTGGCTGGGCATGGGCAAATGCCATTATCGGTGCACCGGCACAAGAGATCATTATGACAGGCTCACCGAATGTCAAAGATGCCATTATTGCACTTGCAGATTATCTGGGTGAAGAGCTGGAAATTATAGAGTTTGAGCGAAAAAATCCACTGCAGCTTTTGGAGCATCCCACAGATATTAAAGATATAGAAGCGGGAACTGCCATTGTGGCATTTAGCAGAAAAGATGTTTTAAAACTTAAACAGCAACTCTCTGCAAACTTTCGTGTTAGTGTTGTCTATGGAAATCTCTCTCCGGAAGTCCGCCGTGAAGAGGCACGCCGTTTTCGAGAAGGTGAAACAGAGATCCTCGTTGCTACCGATGCGATTGCAATGGGGATGAATCTGCCGATCAAGACCATTCTCTTTTCCAAAGCAGAGAAGTTTGACGGTATAACGCAACGCAATCTTTTTCCATCTGAAGTACAACAGATCGCTGGTCGGGCAGGGCGTTTTGGACTGCATGAGAATGGCTATGTCGGTGCACTCAACAAAGAGGCACTCTCTATTGTTAAAAAGAACTTTGCAAAAGAGCCCAAAAAGGTCAAAACACCTTTTAAAGTGATGGCTTCACTGGATCATATTAAACTTGTCAGTACAATTTTAGAAGAGAGTTCCTTAGAAGAAATCTTACGTTTTTTTATTAAAAATATGGAGTTTAACGGTCCATTTTATGCAGCAAGTCTGGATGATATGTTAGAGGCATCACGTATTGTGGATGCATACGATCTTGATATTGCTATAAAGTATCATCTTGCCTGCGCACCGCTTACACTGAAATCTGCCTATATTATTGAGGCGTATGAGAGTTATATTCATGCCTTGGAGAAAGGTGAGCCTATTTACTATCACCCGCCACGATTACAAGGAAATTATGCACAGACTTCAGATGAACTGTTGCATGCAGAAGATATGGTTAAAGAGATCTCTTTATACCTTTGGCTTTCGTATAGATTTCCTGATAGTTTTGTAGATGAAGAAAAAGCAAGACGCTATAGAGGTGTGATTAATCGCTATATAGAAAAAACGCTGCAGCAGACACAGCTTGCCCAAGTTTGTAAGCTCTGCTCGGCTCCACTGCCGCTAAATTCCAAGTATGCTATTTGTCAATCATGTTTTCGTAAAAACTACACGCACAAACGAGGACCGAGACGTCCTCGTTAGGATTTAAACTCGTCGATGCTTGCTTGGAGTGAGCTTGCAACTTCAACGAGTCTCTCTAAGTCTCTTTCAATACTTTCAACACTTGTTTTATTTGCGGTAGAGTGTGTTTCAATATCAGAGATGTATTGAATAATCTCTTTGAGATTTTGACTCATATTTAGGCTGTCATCTTTTGATTTGTTTGCAACCTGAGTTGAGTTTTCCATTGCTTCTGTAGTGATGTTGATTTTATCTTCTACATCTACAGAGATATCAGAGAGAGCTTCAATATTGTGTGCATTGTGTGTCATTTTATCACTGACATCGTTGATAGATTGTACAATTGTACTTACACTTATATCTATCTCTGCTAGAGATTTTTGTGTACGTTCTGCAAGTTTTCGTACTTCATCCGCCACAACAGCAAATCCGCGTCCGTGTTCTCCTGCACGTGCTGCTTCTATGGCAGCATTGAGTGCGAGAAGATTTGTTTGTTCTGCAATATCTCTAATAATATTTAAAACATCCTTTACCTGATCTGCATCATTTTTCAGCGATGAGAGTTCATCAAGCAGTTGCGTCTCTGTTTCAACAAAAATAGATACTTCAGAGCTAAGTGTATTAAGGGAATCTTTGGCACTTAAGAGCTCTTTTTGAGCAGATAAAATTTTCTCTTGGGTTTCTGTGGCAGTAGCTATCGTCTCATCTAAAATACCTAAAATATTTTTACTTTTTTGGGCTGTTTTCTCGACTATAATTTGTTCATGCTCTGTTCCTTCATGAATAACATGAGAAGCCATTTCTATTTCATTTGCAATCTCTTTATTTTGATGCCCTAATGTTTTTACCTCATTGATAGTAGTCTGAATCATTTCGATAAATTTGTTGACTTCATGGGCTGTCTCTCCAAACTCATTGCCTGCTTTGACTGTAAGTCTCTTTGTTAGATCTTTTTCTCCGCTTACAAGATCAGCAATTCTTTGTTTGAGTGTATCAAGTGGTAAGAAGATCTCTTTAAAAAAGAAGATAGCAGCAAAGAGAGTAAAAGCAAGTCCTATCCCAATAAGAGAAAGGATAAGAGTAAAGTTTGTAGAGGCTATGTCAGCATCATTTTTATCAAGGGAGAGCACAAGATCCATGACTCCAAGTGCATCACCTTCTTGTGCATTATAGTGACAACTAAGGCATCGTTTTTCTGCTACCATAGCTTGTAACATTCTTATTGTATGATGATTATTCTCATCTTGTTCTATGATTTTTGTTGTTTTATTTTGGAGAATAGAGCGTAAAAGCGGATCCTGTGTATAGGGTTCTTTTGGATCATAGGCTTCGATAACAGCTTTGGATTTTATAATCTTGAGGTCTTCAATCCCGTCAATTTTTCGAGCCTCTTTAAAAGTATGTTGAACCATCTCCGGATCACCCAACATCATACTTGTTGTCATTGTCTGAAAGATAGATTGACTAATCATCTGCAGTGATTTTTTGGTTGTCCGGTTTGATAACTCCTGTAAGGTAGAAAAGAGATAATAAGATATAGAGACCAAACCGATAATACTTACAGAAAGCATAGCAAAAATTACTTTTGATTTAATAGATTGAAACATGAATATTCCTTACAAGTTTGTA
>Ga0256842_1003207_pt1 | contig 11070 bp, 9 predicted proteins | sample 4559240metaG_FD_185973 | JGI IMG/M metagenome (GOLD analysis project Ga0256842, IMG submission 185973) | Hydrothermal vent microbial communities from Guaymas Basin, Mexico - 4559-240 | ecosystem: Environmental > Aquatic > Marine > Hydrothermal vents | place: Mexico: Guaymas Basin | collected...
AAAATGGCAAAAGATATAGAAAAAGAGTTTAAAAAACTAAAAAAAGAGAACAAAAAACTTAAGGGTCAGTTGAAGTTACTTGCTGATGAGACTACTGTTATGGGTGTTGAGATTAAAAATGGAAATTTAGATGTTACTTTAGATAGTAGTAATTATAATGATGAGTTTAAAACTATTATAGAAAATATTAATGGGTTTAATGTAACAACTAAAAGTGCATTTGCAGATACTATATATGGACTAAATGCTTTAGAAAAAGGTGAATTTAGTGCTAGAATCACAACAGAGTATCAAGGTGATTTTGATGTAGTTAAACAAGCTGCTAACAATACAGCAGAGAAACTTGAAAAACTACTTATAAATTATGAAGCTGGATATGAAGAGATACAAAATGGTAATGTAAAAGCTAGAGTTGATACAAATGGATTTGAGCAAGATTATCTTAAACTTGTTGCTGTTGTAAATAACACTTTAAATGTTGTAGAAAATGCTTTTGCAGATACGATTTTTGGTATCAAAGCTTTAAATGATGGTGATTTATCTAAAAGAATTACAACAGAGTATCAAGGTGATTTTGATGTTGTTAAGCAAACAGTGAACAACACAGCATCTGCACTTCAGCTTGTTATAAAAGAGGCTGGTGAGATTTTAGAAAAGATGTCAAACGGTGATATGACTTCAAGAATAGAACAAGATTTTGTGGGTGATTATGCTATGATAAAAACATCAACTAACTCATTAGCTGATAAACTTCAAACTATAGTTGGTCGTATAAATAGTGGTGTAAGTGAGATAAGTTCAGCATCAACACAAGTAAATGCTTCTTCACAATCACTTTCACAAGGTGCAACAGAACAAGCTTCTTCACTTGAAGAAACAAGTGCAGCACTTGAAGAGATGAGTGGAAGTGTAGCTGAATCGGCTAAAAATGCTCAAAAAACAAATGACTTAGCAGAAGAAGCTTCTGTTATGGCTATAGATGGTGGTGAGGCTGTTACAAAAACTGTTGCAGCTATGCAAACCATATCTGAAAAAATCTCGATCATTGAAGATATAGTTTACCAAACAAACTTACTAGCACTAAATGCAGCGATTGAAGCAGCAAGAGCTGGTGAGCATGGTAAAGGTTTTGCCGTTGTTGCAGCAGAGGTTAGAAAACTAGCAAAAAGATCTCAAGTAGCAGCACAAGAGATTAGAATAATCACTACGGATAGCGTAGGAGTTTCTCAAAAAGCTGGTGAACTTATTGGGCAAGTTGTTCCAAAGATTCAAGAGACAGCAGAACTTATAAAAGATATAGCAAACTCAGCAAAAGAGCAAGATATAGGTTTAGGTCAAATCAATACAGCTATGACACAACTAGATCAAGTAACACAAACGAATGCAGCTTCATCACAAGAGATGGCAAGTGCTAGTGAGCAGTTAAGTGGACAAGCTAGTTCATTAGATCAAATGATGAATTTCTTTAAAGTAGCACAAGCTGATATGTTTAGTACACCAGCACCTTTAGCTCCACAAGCACCTCAAGTACAAGCACCTCAAATCTCAAATGGTGGTGGTTTAGATCTTCGTGATTTCGATAGATATTAAGAACTAAACTATGATCGAAAAAGAGAATGAACTAGAGCCTACAAACTCTAATACACAAGGTCAGTATCTACTTTTTTTAGTTGGTGGTGTTCTTTATGGTATAGAAGCATTGAAAGCTCAGGAGATAGTTGAGTATAGTGATGTAACAAAAGTACCTATGATGAACTCTTATGTAAAAGGTGTAACCAACATAAGGGGGAACATAGTTCCTGTTGTAGATCTATTAGATAGGTTTCAACTTGGTCAAACTAACATAGGTGATAAAACATCTATAGTTGTCATAAACTACACAAAAAATGATGAATTGATGCAGATAGGTATCATCATAGATGAGGTTTATGAAGTTGATCGTATAAAAAGTTCTGATCTAAAAAAAGCACCAGAATTTGGTTCAAAAATAGATTCAAAATTTATTCTTCATATGGTTAAATATGAAAAAGAGTATATCTCTATTTTAAATACTGACACTATTTTAAATGTTGATGAATTAGCACAACTAACAGTGTAAAAGAGAAAATATGCAAGAGTATAATGAAGATATAGATAATATAATTGATGAAGAAGATGATGATGAACTAGACCTTATTGCACTTGTGAGTGCAAATGCAAACGATACAAGCCAATACTTGATATTTGAGGGTAGTGATGGGCAGTTTTATGCTAAAAATGTTTCTAAAATAGAGGAACTTTTAGTTTATAAAGATATAGACATCGCACGAACAAATAGCAAAGGTCTTGTTATAGGTACAGCTGATATTCGTGGTAATATGACCACCATTATAAACTTTGATAAATGGTTTGGTAATAAGGTTCTTAGTGATGATGAATATGAACTTATCATTTTGGCACATTATGGTGGGCATAGACTTGGTATAGTTGTAAAAAGGGTAGAGTATATAGTAAACATTCCACCTGAAACTATGACAGATAACTCTGAAAATGATGAAAAGACTTCATTTATAACAAGAGTAAATATAGCTCAAAAAAGTAAAATGTGTTTGATTTTTGATAGTGATAAGATGCTTTTAGATGTTTTTGATACGATAGATACAAAAGCTATGGAAGATACTCAAAAGATTCAAGAGGTAAAAAATGACAAATTGGTTCTTTTTGCAGATGATAGCCGTTTTATACGAAAAATGGCAGAATCACTTTTTACTAAAATGGGTTTAAAATTTAGAATGTATGAAAATGGGCAGTTACTACTTGAAGGTTTAAAATACATTTCACCAGATGAGATAACTCTGTTTATAACTGACTTGGAGATGCCTGTTCTTGGTGGTAGAGATGTTATAGATAGTATAAGAAAAGATAAAAAGTATGATAATATAAACATCATAGTTCACACAAATATGTCAAATGATAATATGGCTGATTCTCTACTTGGTGCTGGAGCTCAAGAGATTATAGGTAAAGTAAATATGTTGGCATTAAGTGAAGCTATCAATAGACTGATGGTATAATATGGCGATATTATTAGGTGATAACGAGTTTATAACTGTTCAAAAGTTGATCTTTAGAGAGGTTGGTATAGATCTACAATCCTCTAAAAAGTTACTTGTTCAAAGTAGGCTTTTAAAAAGACTTTTATATTATAAATTTGATAACTATTTGGATTATATCCGTTTAATTCAGATAAATTCTCAAGAACGAATCGAGATGATAAACCTTATAACTACAAATGAAACTTATTTTTTTAGAGAGGTTGATCATTTTGAGTATCTTCAAAAGATGATTATCCCAAAACACCCTTTTAAAACAAAATTTCGTTTTTGGAGTGCAGCAGCTTCAGTTGGTGCTGAAGCTTACTCTACAGCTATGCTTTTAGATAAAACAATGGCTAGAGGTGACTGGGAGATAGTTGGAACAGATATAAATACAGAGGTTATAAAAAAAGCTCGTATAGGTCTTTATCCAGAAAAATGGGCAGATAAAATCCCTGTTGAGTTAAAAAAAGAGTATTGTTTAAGAGGTAAAGGAAGACATGAAGGGCAATTTCTCATAGAGAGGGGAATCGTTGAAAATATGGACTTTAAGGTTGGTAATCTTATGAAGTATAACAACGAAGTTGGAAGTTTTGATGTTATCTTTTTAAGAAATGTTCTTATATACTTTGATGATGAAACTAAACAGATGGTTGTTGATAATGTTTTAAGAAACTTAAAAGTTGGTGGTTACTTTTTTATCTCATTAACCGAAAACTTAAATATGTTAAATATTCCAGAACTAGAGAGTGTAGCAACCTCAGTATATAAAAAAATAAAATAGGTGGAGAAAAAAATGAACAAAGATTATGGTAATTATCTACAGTTTTTAGCATCAGAATACAATGTTTTATATATTGGAAAAGATTCTAAAGAGATTTATGATGAAACATCATCATATTTTTTATCTTCATCAAAAGTAGATATGAATGTGAAGATTCTTGATAAAATGGATTCTATTTTATCAAAAAGACATATAGATATTGTTATATTTGATGTTGAAGATGATAACTCTTTAGTTGAGGATTTTTTTCAAGCTATAAAAGCTTTTAATGATGAGATTATGACACTTTTAATCTTTGAACCAAAAGGGTCTGAAAAACTTTTTAGTGTATTACCTTTGATAGATGTTTTAGTTTTACACCCTATAGATAATGATATTTTCCAAAAAAAGCTTTTTACACTTTTAAGTCGTTCATATGCTTTAAACTCTATAGGAAGAAGAGAGATTATACTTAAACATCAAAATGTTACAGAAGATTCTATAGAAAAGTTTTTTGATACTTATGAGGGTAGTGCTTTGTTTTTAGCTGATGATTTAGTAGAGATAGTAAAAAACCTAAATGATGGTAATATATCGCACCAATTTTTTCTAAATATTGCAAATAGATTGGATGAGATAGCAAATATTTTTGCAAAAGCAAAACAAACTAATTCTGTTACCCATATATATGAACATTTAGCATCTTTTTTAAGAGATTTAGATTTAGAGAAGATAGAACCTAAAAATTTAACAGGTTTTACTTATCTCTCAGAGATACTAAATGATGTAAGTTTCTACTTGCTAGATATGTTTGTAGATAGAATCTTTAGAGATGTTTATGTGTTTGAACATTCTCTTAAAAATAACATAGAGTTTATGGAAAATAGATTGTCTGGAAATACTCAAGATGAAGATAAAAGTGAATTGGAGTTCTTTTGAAAAGTAATATAAATATTTTTACATACCTAAGAGATGATGCTAAATTATTTACTGTTTTAGATAAGTTTTATAAATATACAAAGATAGAAACATATGATGAGTTCTTAGAGATAGTTTCTGCTTCAAAACATAATGCTATGTATATGTGTATAGTTGATGTAGATAGATTAAAAGGTAAAAAGTTTAGTCATTTTAAAAAAGATCTACTTAACAAAAAACATATTTTTGTAACTGCTTATGGTGATAAAATATCTACTGTATTAAAATCTAAACTTTATGGTTTAGAGATTCGTGGAGTTATAGAAGATAGTTCAAAAAATCAAAAAGTGATTCTTGACCATATAATAACACAAGCAAATCTTCGTATGCACACTTTAGATAACCGTTTTATAAAATCATTTTTAAGTTTTTATGATATATATAAAATAAATAAAGAGATAAATTATCTTTTAGCTTTTTTATCTTATAAATATAATATTAATGTAACAAATATTTCAGATATTCATCTAGTATTTATAAGTTTATTTGGTGCATTTAAAATGGGTGTTTTCCAAAAAGTAGCAAAAATTTTAGAAATTATGTTTGAATCACCTGCTATCAATAAACTATACAATTCATATAATGATCCAAAAACTTTTGAAGAACTTGTTATAGTTATACTGTTAAAATTGTTTGAATCTGAAGATCAAAATATAAAAAAAGAGATAGTTAATATAGATTTTGATAAATTTCAAATTTTATATGATGAAAAAAATAATCTTTTAGATTCCCCTTTAGATGGTGTAAAACTTTTTGAAGAGATAAGTTATATATATAGATCAAAATCTATAATTATCACATCTTATCAAGATGTAAATTATTTGTGGGAACTACTAGAAACTGCTATATTGGAAGATTGTATAGTTACTATATGTAATCTGTTGATTTATGCAATAGCAAGAGTTGATTATATAAAAGTATCTATAGATGTAGATAAAATAACATCACAAGCTAAGATAAATATAGAGATATTTGGTGCTTCAAATGAGATTCTAAAAGAGTATATAGATACTAAAATATCTACAAATAGATTAAGTATAGAACTATTTGAAGATAATAAAGTTATTTTAAAAACTATCAAAGAAGATGTTAAAGAGTTGGTTGAAACAAAATGTTTCAATAAAGATAAAATCAGTGCTAAAGAGTTTTTAAAAGAGTTTATACTAGAGCAGTATCTACTAGATGATTTAAACGATTTTGAATCAGATATAAGAAATGAACTTTATGCTCAAGAATCTATCACACAAGAGATGCTTATAGCTATAACAAATACTTTAGATAGATATGAACGTATTTTAAATGAAACTATGGAGTTTAAAGAGATAGCTTACTCTATACATCTGTTATCTGCACTTCTTAAAGAGTTGTCTTTAGAAACATTTAATGGTGCAAAAATAGGGGTGTTAAAGATATATATTCAAGGTTTGATTGATGATTTGATAAGCTGGAAAACATATATATTTATAGAACAAAATACACCTGATATACATTATCTTGATGCCTCTTTACTTGAAAACTGTTCAATAATAGAGAAATTTATATCATCAGATATAGAAGATGAGAGTGTAGAAGATGAAAGTGAATTGGAGTTTTTTTAATGATTAAATTATTTATTATAGATGATTCAGCATTGGTTAGAAATGAGTTTAAAAAGATATTTGCAAATGTGAATGATATAGAGATTATAGGTAGTGCTATAAATCCTGTAGATGCTTTTGAGGTGTTTAAAAGAACAGGGCTTCCAGATGTTTTTATACTTGATATTGAGATGCCTAAGATGGATGGTTTGACATTTTTAGAGATGATAGGGAAACAAAAACCTATACCAACCATCATCTGCTCTACACTTGTAACAAGAGGTAGTAGTTCTGCCATAGATGCTATGAGAATGGGTGCAGTTGATGTTGTTTTAAAACCAACATCAAACATAAATCAGTTTTTTGGTGATAAGAGTGAAGAGTTTATCTCTAAGGTAAGAGTAGCTTCAAAATCAAAAGCTACATATATACATAACATTAGAAGAACAAGTGATAGTAAGATTTTAGATAATAAACAAGTTTCGAGTAGTATTAAAGTAGCTAGTGCTTTACCACCATCTAAAAAAATCATAGCTATAGGCTCATCAACTGGTGGAGTTCAGATACTAGAAGAGTTATTGATGCAGTTGGAGATGAATCATCCACCTATTGTGATAACTCAACATATGCCAGCAGGTTTTACAGCATCTTTTGCTGATAGACTAGATCAAATTTTACCATCATCACATGTAAAAGAAGCTTCTGAGGGTGATACACTTATACATGGTCGTATTTTAATCGCACCGGGTGATCTACATATGGAAGTTGTAAAAAATGGTTTTCAGTATAAAGTGGCACTAAAAAATTACCCTAAGGTAAACTCTCATAAACCGAGTGTAAATGTACTTTTTCGTTCAATGGCTAGAGAGGTTGGGATTTTTGGTGTTGGTTTTATACTTACTGGTATGGGCGATGATGGAGCAACAGGTTTATTAGAGATGAAAAATGCAGGGGCTAGTACATATGCACAAGATGAAAAAAGTTGTATAGTTTATGGTATGCCTAAAAAAGCAGTAGATTTGGGTGCAGTAAAAGCTAGTTTAACTTTACAAAAGATAGCAAATGTTATCAATACAGTAAGATAAGGGGAAAATTTTATGAATTTTAATATATTGATAGCAGAAGATGAGGAGATGACATTAGATCTACTTGCTTCTATAGTTGAGATGTTTTTTACAAAAGAGTATCCATATTTAAATCTAAATATATCTAAGGCATTAAATGGAAAAATAGCATTAGATATAGCTAAAGAACAAAGTCAAGATATTATCTTATCTGATATAACTATGCCTGTAATGAACGGTTTAGATTTTATCAGAAATGTTAGATTATTTGATAAAAGTGTTCCTATCTTAGTTTTATCTGCTTTAAGTTCTAAAGAGGATGTAGATGAGATTATGCATTGTGGAGCTACTAACTATACTACAAAACCTTTAAATGCTAAACTTTTTATAGCACAAATTCAAGTTTTTGTTGATTTTTATATAAAGAGACAAAATCGCTATAACAAACAATCTATAAATTTATTTACTAAAAGTATATATAACAGAAAAGTTGAATTTTTTATAACTAAAGAGAATGATTTACTTGAGTTTTGGGAGTATATAGTAAAAGATGAATTTAACATAGATACCATGGATGAAACTTTACAATATATATATGCTATGGAATCTTTGATGATTAAGCAGGGAATCTCAAATACTATTGTTTTAGAAGAGAATGATAAAGAGTACTATATAACTTTTTCAAATGTTAATAAGCTTGTGGATAATAATTTAGATGCTATCTATAATAAATATAAATTGGATGCACAAAAACATAAAAATGATGGTTTTTTTGATAGTTTTATCATATCTAAACATAATATTGAAGAACCTATGGAGAGTGCTGAGGTTCATACTATTGAAGTTAAAGTTGAAGATGAGATTTCTGAAAATGAAGCAGAAGATAAAAAAGATATAAGCACATTAGCAAAAGAGATTAAAAAAACTTTACTTATGGATATAAGATACTCTATACATGAAAAGATAACACCTGAAACTTTTTTAAGTGAACTAGACCCAAATTATGAAGATAAAATTGAGAGTTTTTTAGATGATCTTAGCTTATTAAATTCACAAATATATAGTTTAGAAAATATAAATAGTTTGGAAGAGCTTAAACTTTGCACACAACAAATTATTTTTTATTTTAATAATTTTTATATTATTGTAGATACAATGGGTCTTTTTAATGTTATAAGTCGTGCATTTGCTATTTTAATGAACTTTTTAGAGAGTTTAGATGATGATTTTGTAGTTGATTCTGAAAAAAGAATCTTATTGAGTAAGATGTTATTATCATTAATGAATGATTTAGAATCTTGGATTCTTTGTTTATTTGTAGATAGAAATGCACCAGATATACACTACTTTGATGCTTCATTTTCAGACAACTGTTTGTCTATTATATCAACATTTTCAGAGGATGATGAAGAGATTGATGAAGATGATGATTCTATAGAATTTTTTTAAATAAAGGTATAAAATGAAAGATATTATAAAACTAACAAATGAGTATGCATCAAACTTAAATTGCTTGTTTTTTAATTTTGACAACGATTTAGAATCTCATTATACTATGTTTAATACTATGTTTAGAGAATCTATTCTTATAAAAGATATAACACATACAAAGTATTTAAAATCTTATGAAGTTGATATTATTTTTATAAGAATTGATGATATATTTAACCTAATGAGTTCTACTGAGATAAAAACATTTTTACAATCTTTAAGAAGTGAAAATGAGTTGTTACCAATATATGTGATAAATAAAGATTTAGCTATAAGTAATGCTAAAAAAACTATCTACAGTTGTTTCTGTATAGATGGGGTTTTACCAACACCTTTTGATGTAAATGCTACATATAAATTTTTATATAGAGTTTTAAAAAAAATAGTTATATTTAAAGATTTGGAACAATATATAGCTACCTTAGAGAGAGAACTAGAAACTAGATCTAAGTATGAGATAAAAGCAAATATATTTAAAAAAAGTAGTAATATTGATGAGGTTAAAGAGAGAAAAGAGGATATAAGATTTTCTCAAAAAGATAAAATATCTGCAGTTGAGTTTATGAGTTCTTTGGATGATACGATTATGGATAAAGTGGAATACTTAAATGATGAGTTAAACTCACTGATTGAGATTTTATATGATATTGATAATAGTGATGCTAAAGGTGCTTTAGCTTTTATGCCAAGTGTAAATATTGTTATACAAGATATATATGTTTTAGTTCATTCTATTAGAACATTTCAAATCACAGCTAGAGCATTTGGAACACTAAACTCTTTTTTAGGAAATCTAACCATAGAGGAGTTAGGAGATGTAGATAAAAAGAAGATGTTAATCTCTATGCTTCTTGCCATTATAAATGATTTAGAAAAATGGATAGATGTTGTTTTTGTAAATCAAACTACAGAAGATATACATTATCTTGATGCCTCTTTTGCTTCTAATATTTTAGAGATTGAAAATATATTTAGCGAAAATGTTGAGAGTGATGATGACGATTTAGAGTTTTTTTAAAAAAATCATAAGGTAATATAGATGAATAATAACCACCAATTTATTGAATATGTGAAAAAAACTATGGACTTTGATAGTGTTGAAGATTACACAAAAGTGATCGGTAAAGAGATTAAACATATAGATGAATTTGGTCAAGTTCAATGGACAAAAACAGTTTTAATGCCTTTAGTAGATAAAGATGATAAAACAACATCTGAAGTTGTAGTTAAGTTTGATATTACAGAGAAAAAAATGTTTGAGAATCTATCTATTACAGATGGATTAACACAACTTTATAACAGAAGACATTTTAATGAAGTTTTAAAACGGGAGATAAATAGAACACTTAGAGAAAAAACTGTACTTTCATTTTTGATTTTAGATGTTGATTATTTTAAAAAATACAATGATGCTTATGGACATGATGCAGGTGATAAAGCTTTAGTTGCTGTTGCAAACTCCATAAAATCTTCGATTAAAAGAGGTGGAGATTTTGCATTTAGGTTGGGTGGTGAAGAGTTTGGTGTGCTTATCAGTGGCAACAATGTAAATGATTCTTTGGTAGTTGCAGAGAGGATTAGAGAAGATATCGAAAAGCTAAATATACTACATTCAAATTCAGAAATTTCAAACACAATGACAGTATCTATAGGTTTATTGGTGGTAGATTTTAAAGAAGAAAGTGTAGATGACCACGGTTTTTATACCATGGCAGATGATGCCCTATACCAAGCAAAAAATATGGGGCGAAATAGGGTTGTTGTTTACGAAAATGAAGATTTAGAGTTTTTTTGAGAGTGTAAATCTTCTAACTCTTGAATAGTTAAACCTGTAATATCAGCAACCGTCTCAATATCTAAACCTTTTTTAAGAGATTTTATAGCTATCTCTATACTATTTTCTCGTTTCCCTTCAATCTTCCCTTCAATTTTCCCTTTCTTTCGACCCATAATCTCACCAATCACATAAGTAGATTCATAAGCACTTGCTTGGTTGTGTAGTGATTTTTGATAACTTTCGTATGCTACTCTCTCTTTATCATCCATTTTTAGATAATCTAATGTCTCTTTTGCTTTTAGTAAACCTTTAGCTTTTGGGTTATCTGATATGGTTTCATTTTTTA
>Ga0256842_1003208_pt1 | contig 11069 bp, 14 predicted proteins | sample 4559240metaG_FD_185973 | JGI IMG/M metagenome (GOLD analysis project Ga0256842, IMG submission 185973) | Hydrothermal vent microbial communities from Guaymas Basin, Mexico - 4559-240 | ecosystem: Environmental > Aquatic > Marine > Hydrothermal vents | place: Mexico: Guaymas Basin | collected...
GAGTTTAAAACTGTTATAACAGAAAAACATGTGCTTAAATTGAAGCTTTTGGATGAAGAAGAACAAAAAAGCGGCACCAGAAAAAAGTAAAATCCAAAGGATTTTACAGTTGATTTATCCAATAATCCGTGTATTGTTGTTCTTGTCGTATCGTCGTATTTTCTCCATGACCGGGATATATGGTTTTATCATAGGGAATTTCTTTAAATCTTAGTAAAGATTTTTTCATATCTTGAGGGTTTGAGTAGGGAAAATCTGTTCTCCCGATACTACGGTTAAAAATAAAATCACCGCTGAACATTGCATCGCCTATTTCAATAGTAGAACATCCCGGGCAGTGTCCGGGAAAATGGGTAAATTTTACTGTGACGCCGTCAAAATCTATCTCTTCATCTCCTTCGACTGCGACATCGGGTGTTGAGGGCGGTAAATCAGGCATCCATTCACTGCTTTGAAGTAAAAAAATATCATCTTTCGGGGTATAGAGTTTAACATTGAGTTTTTCCTGCAACTCGGCATTGCTCCATACGTGGTCAAAATGCCCGTGTGTATTTAAAATTGCCACAGGATTGCTGACATTGTCCAAAACCCATTGACTAGCACCGACACCGGGGTCTATAATGAAATCTTTACCCTCTGTCGTTACAATATAACAATTTGTTTGGTACGGTCCCATAGGCTGTTTTTTTATCTGCATGAAATTATAATCTCTTTTTTAGTCTAATTATAGCATCATATCGTTATGAATTTTTATAAAGAATTAGAACTAATTTTAGAGATAAAATCTCCCAAAGAAAAAATCAGTCAATTTAACGATTTTTATGCAAAATATAAGGCAGGCGATGCCATATTTGAAAAGGATTTCAAAGCAAAAGAATTTACAGAACCTTCCTATAGCGTTACATGTAAAGTAGTACCACCGCAGCATGTTCCAAAAAGAACTAACTTAACGACAAAAGAGGGGCAAATAAATCTGCTGCATGCAATCGCGCATATAGAGTATTCTGCCATAGATTTGGCGCTTGACGGAGCCTACAGGTTTAGCGGATTGCCGAAAAGTTATTATGATGACTGGCTGGAAGTAGCAGAGGATGAAATACGCCATTTTTTGCTGATTGAAAAACTTTTAAAGGAACTCGGTGCGGCATACGGAGATGTAGCAGTACACAATGCCCTCTTTGAAGCAAGTCAAAAAACGCTGACTTTGATTGAACGTATGGCAGTAGTCCCGCGTTATCTCGAAGCAAATGGTTTGGACGCTACACCGATGATATTGCAAAAAATACAAAGAATACCAAAAAATGAAATGCTTGAGAAAATTACAAATACTTTACATGTAATACTGCAAGAAGAAGTAGCACATGTAAAAAAAGGCGATATTTGGTTCTCATATGCCTGTGAGCGTGAAGGAGTGTCAAATGATATTTATTTTAAGATCATTGATAAATATTATCCGCAAGGATTTTTGCGCCCAAAAAACCTTAATCTCAAGGCAAGAAAAGAAGCGGGGTTTTCTTGTACAGAATTGAATTTTATGGCTAAAAAAGAGCTTTGTAACGAAAATTAGATATAATCTATTTTGTTAATAATTTCTAAAGGTTAAAGAGAGACGATGAGCAAATATTCACAGATTACTGATTACCTGACACTTTTTTTGGATAATGAAGTTAAAAAAACAGGAATTACCAAAGTTGTCGTTGGTTTAAGCGGCGGACTTGATTCTGCCGTGGTTGCGGTTTTGGCTCAAAAAGCTTTTGGAGATGATTTATTGTGTGTTAAGATGCCTTCACAATATTCATCGCAAAGTTCACTTGATGATGCAGAGGAACTCTGTAAGGATTTTGGATTGAATGTCATTACATGTTCTATTGAACCGATGCTTCGTGCTTATGAAGAGATGAATGAAGATTTAGATAATCTGCGAAAAGGAAATTTTTCATCTCGTATGCGAATGGCAACGTTGTTTGATATTTCAGCAAGAGAAAATGCTTTGGTCTTAGGAACAAGCAATAAAAGTGAGTTAATGCTAGGATACGGAACACTGTATGGAGATTTGGCATCGGCTATTAATCCCATAGGGGATTTATATAAGAGCGAAGTTTTTGAATTAGCACGTTATTTGAAAGTAAGTAAAAGTATTATAAAAAAACCGCCTTCAGCAGATTTGTGGGATGGACAGAGTGATGAAGCCGATTTAGGCTACAGTTATGCTAAACTTGATGAAGCAATGAAGCTGTATGTAGATGAGAGGCTTTCGCGCGCGGAAGTTATAGCTAGAGGTGTCGATGAAAAAATGCTGGACATGATAATACAAAGAATTTTTAAAAATCAATTTAAGAGAAAGATGCCCGTAATTGCAAAGTTGACATCAAGAACATTGAATCATGACTTTAATTATCCTCGGGATATTACACTATAAACTAAGGAGTAAGCGATGCAAAATAAAGAATTAACTATACCGTTTTATAAATATGAAAGCTCAAGAGAAGCGCATTCAAATGTGAGTGATGCACTTGATGGGGAAGATATAAATCAGGTGAAAAAACTGGAGGAAGAATTTTGTAAGTATGTCGGTACAGAGTATGCTCTTGCAACATCTCACGGTACATCAGCACTTCATCTTGCGATGCTTGCTCTTGATTTAAAGCGTGGCGATAAAGTGATTTGCAGCGTAAATGCACATCCAAGCGTGCCTGAGGTTGTTCGTCATTTTGATGCGGAACCGGTATTTATAGATATTGCAGAAGATTCATATAATATTAATCTTGAAAAATTGGAAAACTACTTAGAGGAAAATAAATCAAAAAAACTCAAAGCTGTTATTATAACGCATCTTGGTGGCGTGAGTGTAGATTTGGATAGAGTTTATTCTATGGCTTCTATTTACGGTGTGAAAATTGTTGAAGATGCGAGTGATGCTCTGGGTGCAACATATAAGGGTAAAAGAATAGGGGCAACAGGAGCGAATATAGTCTGCTTTAATTTTTCTCCGCATCTGAAGAAAAATATTTGCAACGGCGGAATGCTTGTAAGCAATGATGAAAATATAATGCAAAGAGCAAGACTGTTGGCAAATCATGCAATGGTGCGAGATGAAGATGCCTTGGAATATATTTATGATGTTGTGGATATTGGAAATGACTACTCTTTGAGTGATCTAAATGCAGCCTATATTCGTGCACAGGTACAAGAGCAAGATGCAAATATAAAAAGACAAAAAGAGATTGCAAAAATGTATAGTGAAGTGCTTATCGGAGTAGAACATATAACTATTCCCGATATGAGTAATGAGGAAAATTCTTTTTCCCTTTATATTATTAAAGTAGATAAAAATCGTGACTCTTTCGCTATGGCACTTAAAGAAGAGGGTGTAGGTACAGGCTTACATTATATTCCTCTGCATCTTTTAACATACTATAAAACTAAATATACTCTGCGTGTCAATGATTTTCCTGTTGCCTTGCGCTCATTTCAGCAGGTACTTTCATTGCCTATATACGCAAGTATGAGTGATGAAGATGTAAAAACTGTTATAAGCAAAATCAAAAAAATAGCAAAAACAAGAGTGTAGTCCTTTGAAAAAGGCACTCGTTTTTTGGGTTGAAGAGTATTTCTACAATCCAAAACCTCTGCAAAAATTTCTCTCTTTCTTTTTACTTCCATTAAGCTGGATTTATTGTTTTATTATGTATCTGCGTTTTAAATCTCAAACAGCGGAAGATTTGGGCATAAAGATTATTAGTGTCGGTAATCTTACCGTCGGGGGCAGTGGAAAAACACCGCTTGTGACGGCTTTAGCTTTAAAATATACGAAACCGGCAGTGATTCTTCGCGGGTACGGTCGGCAGTCAAGCGGCATGCTTGTCGTAAAAGACAAAACGAACATATTCTGTGATGTAAATCAAAGTGGTGATGAAGCAATGATATATGCAAAAAAGCTCCCAAATGCAACCGTAATAGTCAGTGAAGATAGAAAAATTGCTATACAAAAAGCAAAAGAACTTGGCTGCGAAATCATCTTTTTGGATGATGCTTATTCTAAACATAATATAAAAAAGCAGGATATTCTTATACATGTAAATACTAAAAATAACTTTTGTCTGCCGAGTGGACCTTATAGGGAAAGACTGTGGCAGGGCAAAGAGGCGGTTGTCGTGCAAGAAGGCGTTGATTTTATTCGGGAGGTACATGTAAACAATCCTACAGCAAAGATGACTCTTGTCACAGCCATAGCCAGACCGCAAAGACTTGATAAATATCTACCTAAAAATGTTGTGGCAAAACACTATTTCGAAGACCATCATATCTTTACAAAAGAGGAACTTGAAAACATTTTACGAAATGACAATGCAACATCTTTACTGGTAACTTTTAAAGATTATGTAAAAATGGAGTCTTTCGGATTACCACTTTCTCTTCTTGATTTGGAAGTGAAAGTGGATGAAAGCATTTTAAAAAGTTTGCTTTTTAATAACTCTATGCGTAAAGAGTCGTAAACCTATTTCTATAAGAAATGCAAGGAAAAAAGCACCTGCTATAAAATACCCGACATTAGGAATATGTTTTGACGTGTACTGCAGTGCTAAAACTATAGCACTAAACATAGTTATAATGGCCAAAACAAGTAGAGTAGCCGAAGCCCCGGTATGTTTTCTTTTAAGGAGATGCCCAATATGGACAAGTGCATGGATAAAAAGCATTGAAATAGAGCCAATAGCAGCAATTTCTTTGAGATCAAAAAAAAGTATTAAAAGCGATATGAAAATCGCACTGATAATAAGCCCTTCAGTAGAATGGTAAACATGTCTTTTATAGACTTCAGGAAGTTCTCCGTTTTTTGCCATGTCATAGGTTACATTTGTTACGGCATAAAGATTAGCATTAATTGAAGAGGAAGTGGAAATTAATGCAGCAATACCCATTATAGTAAAGCCAATTTGACCAAATACCGGTTTTGCAGCCTCAGCAAGAGCATAATCCTGTGCTTTTATGATTTGGGGCAAAGTTAAATTTCCAAAGACAGCAAAGGTCACAGCAATATACAAAACCATAACTAAAAGGATAGCAATCAGCATAGATTTTAACATAAGTTTTGAAGGGTCTTGCATGTCTTCTGCCGTATTTGTTATAACACGGAACCCTTCATAAGCAAAAAATGTCAATGCAATAGAAGAAAATATATTTAAAACAGGGGGCGCATTTTTGATGGCAAGATAATCAGGATGTATATAAAAGGAAACAACAACTGTAAAAAGTATAATAATAGAGAGTTTTATGATAACTATCAAGTTCTCACTTCTTGCAATAAGTGTACTTCCTGCAAGATTAATTGCCACAAAAGTAAGTAAAATACCTATGGCAAAAATATTTGCATAGTCTTGGGTATGCGTATCCATCATTATAGAAGCATAGGTACCAAAAGTTTTCGCAACCATTGCAAGTGCAATAATGGCAGAAAGATAAAATAAAACAGCTACTGAACCCGAAAAGACACCTTCTCCGTAGCACTGTACCAAATATTCCACAATGCCACCCCGGCTTGGATAAGCAATTGCCAGTTTTGCCAGAGAATACCCACTCAGCAGTGCTATAATACCACCGAGTATAAAAGAGATCCATACAAGATTTCCGGTAATGGCTCCCGCTTCACCAAGCAGTACAAAAATCCCTGCCCCAACCATGGAGCCAATCCCCAAAAAGACGGCACTCCAAAGTCCAAATGCTTTTTCTTTTTGTTGCATATTATTTAGTCATTTTTTTAAAAATTGAACCTGTCACTATGAGCGCAAAACCGTCAAAAAACAAACTGAAACCTACTAGCAGTCCTATGAGATAGGTTGATGTAAACGGCCAGCCGACGATAAATAAAATACCGATAATCATTGAAAATATTGCATTGACCAGCCACCAGACCCATCCGCTTGCAGGGCGCATAGTCATAGCGAGTGAAAAACTTGCAAATGAATCCATAAAAAAGTAAATTGCAAAAAGCAGACCGACTGTTCCTATCCCCGTCATCGGATAAAATATCATCAAGAGCCCAACACCTATAAGTATAAAGCTTTTTAACCATCCAAGATAGTCTTTTTTGTCACTTATATAGGTAAAATATCCAGCCATTAAGCCACCAAATACCATAAGCCATGCAATAAAAGTCACTGTTGCAACAGTCATAACTACAGGATAGATAATACCAACCAGACCTAATATAATAAAAATCACACCTGTAATTTTTGAATATTTACTAAATTTATCAAACAAATTTTCATCTATAGGATAATTCCACATTTATCTCTCCTTGAAATTATAAAACCGGTGGGAACATTATAGCCCCAAACAGTGCGCTGATAGCCCAAAAGACTACACTAAGTATGAAAATGGCAGGAATAGACGCCAATGCCAATTTGACTAAAAAAACTACTAAATCTAAAAAAGGTATATCTAAACCTTTAATGATGACTTCCTTCTCTTCCATGTGAAATCCTTAAAATTATTTTACAAGAATGAAGTATAACATTTATATTTCAAATACAATGCTACAAAAGTTCCATTTATTCTTTTTTGTATTGGCAGAGGATAAAAAAGAAAAAAAGTAGAAAAACAATGACTGATAAGTGATGCTGGATAAAGACTAACATATCAATGGCATTTTGTCCGAAATAATAGCCTAGAGATGTAAAAGTTACTGCCCATAAAATAACACCGATAAGATCAAGGAGTAAAAATTTTATAAAATTGTAATCGGAAGTTCCTAAAACAAGCAGAGCAGGAATATGTGTACCGTAAATAAATCGTTCAAAGATTATTATCCAACTTCCGTAAGTTTTAAACCAATGCTCTATCCTCTTGACTTTTGTTTTATAGTTTTTAAGTATATTTTCTGTCTTCTTTTTAAAAAAATAGCCTATGAGAAATAAGCTTATATCGCCTATTAGCGCTCCAAGGACAGCGATTAAAAGAATGTATTGAAAAGAAAATTTTCCTTTTTCTGAAAGCATACCCGCAATAGTAAGTCCGATTTCACCTTCAAATATACTCCAGATAAAAAGTATAGTATAAGAAAAATGTTCATATAAAAAATTATAAATATTCATATAAGATTGTACCTTATTTGAAGTATATAAAAAATAAATAATCTTTAAATAATATAATCTTGGTTAAAATAGCGCAATTATTATTGCATGAAGGAAATTATATTGCAGGCAAAAATCGAAACAGTTAAAACACTCCTTGACGCATTGCCGTTTATACGTGAGTTTAGAAAAGAGATAGTAGTCATTAAATACGGTGGCTCGGCACAAACTTCTCCCCAACTTAAAGAGAAATTTGCCGAAGATATTTTACTGATGTATCTTGTGGGAATTAAACCTGTGATTGTGCATGGCGGCGGGAAAAAAATAACCGATATGCTTGATGCACTCAAGATTGATACACAGTTTATAGATGGGCAGCGTGTCACGACAAAAGAGACAATGCGTATAGTCGAGATGATACTCAGCGGCGAGATAAACAAAGAAATAGTTTCACTCCTTAATTCTTACGGAGCTAAGGCAATAGGTATTAGCGGAAAAGATGCCCATTTCATCTCTGCACGTGCAAAAGATTTTTCCAAATGGGGATTGACGGGAAATATTACCAATGTAAAAGCGGAAGTTATTTCTAATCTCATAAAAGAAAATTTTGTGCCGGTGATTGCTCCTATAGCCGCAGGTGAGGAGATGGGACATCCGGGTTATAATATCAATGCGGATTTGTGTGCTTCTTATGTTGCAAAGGCCATTGGTGCCAATAAAATAATATTTTTGACAGATACCCAAGGGGTACTTAACAACGACAAACAACTGCTTTCAACATTGACAAAAGATGAAGTAAAACTGCTTAAAGACAATGGCACGATTCACGGCGGTATGGTACCAAAGGTAGATGCCTGCTTAGAAGCTATTGACGGTGGTGTTCAAAAGGCGCATATTATTGACGGTAGACTTGAACACTCAATGTTACTTGAACTTTTTACATCAGAGGGTATAGGCACCCAAATAGTTAAGTGAAAATCGTTATAATCACACAAATTTTATAAATAAAGGAAAGAAAATATGAGTTACAGTGCACTGTTTGAAGATGAAGAAGATATCTTTGGAGGTTCTCCAAGGTCAAAATTTATGGATGTGGTTTTTAATGCTAACAACGATATTGTAAGACAGGAATTGGAAAACTTCATAGAAAAAGCCGCTACGATGGAACTAATGCTTGAAGAGCAGTTGGGTACACAAGATATGGAGTCGACAATAACACAATACAAAATGAATCATCTTGATGAGGTCAACAATACAAAAAAAAGTATTTTTGTAGAAATTATGGGTACTATTCTTTCACAAAGTGAATAGTCTGTGAAGTCTATTTTACAGATTTTTGTAGTGGTGTTACTCTGTAATGCCGCTCTTTTTGCAAATGATTTACAAGAAGTGAAGAAAATTTCACTCAAAAAGGATGAGCAAAAGAAAATTCTTGTAAAATATGACAACAAAAAACGACTTTTTAAATTTAGATGGACTTTGTACGTAAATGAAGGGCTTGTTGTTTTGCGCTCATACGATAAAACGGTAGCGCAAAATATACTTTATTTAAATCATAAAAACCAAAGTTTTCGGGTTGAACTTAAAACACGAGGTTCTGATTTTTATAATGTACCTTATATTCTAGTTAAATTTAAAGAGTTTGATTTTAAAAAGAACATTGCCAAATTTGTACTTTATCTCTCCGATGATAAAGAGCAAATACGATTGGAAATAGTAAAAAATAAACAAAAGACGAGATAAATGCAAAGAGTAGAAGCACAAATAAAAAGACTGATTGACGAGTGTGATTATGATGAGGTGACTCGTCTGTTCTCAATGTTACAAGGCGGTAAAAGACTTCGGGCGAAACTTATTCTTAAAATTGCCTCTGAGCATGAAGATGCACCTCTTTTAGCAGCGATTGTTGAACTCATACATGCGGCTTCATTGTTACATGATGATGTTATTGATGATGCCATGACAAGACGCGGTGAAGCTTCTGTCAACGCAACAGATGGCAGTAAAACAGCCGTAATGCTCGGTGATATTCTATACTCCAAAGCTTTTACGGAACTCGTTGCATTTGATAAAGAAGTGGCACAGACAATTGCAGCATCGGTTACCGCACTCTCAAAAGGCGAAATGATGGATGTGAAAATGGCAGAACACTTTAACAGTGATGAAAAACGTTATCTTGATATGCTTTATCTTAAAACGGCTACGCTCATTGAAGCTGCCGCAAAAGCAAGTGCGCTCTTGGCAGGTAAGGATGCACAAAAACATGCACTTTACGGCAGGAATCTTGGACTCTCTTTTCAAATTATTGATGATATTCTTGATATTACGGCAGATGAAGCAACGCTCGGCAAACCTGCTATGAATGATTATGTTGAGGGAAAATGTACCTTGCCCTATATCTACCTTTATGAAAAATTGGATGATAAAGAGAGACAAAAACTTATTTCTCTGCATGCTAAAAATCCGACGCCTGAAGAACTTGAATGGATGAAGGCAAAAATGCAAGAGCACAAAACAATAGAAAAATCCTTTGAACTGGCAAAGCAGCTTTCAGATGAAGCGAAAGATGTTTTAAAAGAAGATGAAGATTTAGTCAATATTTTAGATACTATGATAAAAAGAAGTTATTAATGCACTATTTAACCGTAAGCCTTTCACATAAAAACAGCGATATAGCTCTGAGAGAAAAATTTACTTATACAGATGAAGAAAAAGAGGCATGTCTGCAAAGACTTTTACATTCACCAAATGTAAGCGAAGCGATGATGCTTGCTACATGTAACAGAATGGAGTTGTATGTTTGTTGTAGTGATATTGAGGAGGCAACAAAGCATATTATGAAGCTTTTGGCATTTAAGGCAGGGCTAAATGAAGAAATTTTATATGAAACGGCTGAAATACTCGATGACAGTAGCGCAATTCATCATCTATTTGCCGTAGCAAGTTCTATAGATTCTATGGTGGTCGGCGAGACACAAATCGCAGGACAGCTAAAAGATGCTTTTAAATTCTCTTATGACAGAGGCTACTCTGCAAAAAAAATGTCACGAGCACTCTCTCATGCGTTTAAGTGTGCAGCTAAGGTGAGAAATCTTACTGATATATCTTCAAAACCTGTATCTGTTGCTTCTGTAGCGATTAAACAGATTAAAGAAAAAATACAAAATTTACAAGAGAAAAAAGCACTTGTTATCGGTGTGGGTGAAATGAGTGAGATATGTGCAAAACATCTCGTCTCTGACGGTGTCCAAACCTACATCACAAACAGAACAAAACAAAAGGCTGAAACTTTGGCAAAAGAGTGCCGTGCCGAAGTGTATGAGTTTGGAGATTTAGATAAAGCGGTCAATGAGTTTGATATTATATTTACCGCTACGAGTGCAGCATACCCGGTTATTACAAATGATTTGATAGAAGATGTGGATTTTGAGAGATTTTGGTTTGATTTGGCTATTCCAAGAGATATTGATTTAGCCGGCAGAGAAGATATTTATCTTTTTGTTGTGGATGACATAAAAACAATAGTAGATGCAAACAAATCAGAACGTGAACAATATGTACGACAGGCGCATGGAATAGTCGGAAGAGGTGTCGTAGAATTTTTTGAATGGTTGGATGCGTTGAATGTAGAACCGATTATAAAAGAGATTTATAAAAAAGCCGAGAAATCCGTCGAAGAAGAGACGCAAAGAGCGATAAAAAAAGGTTTTATCCCAAAAGAGTATGAAAAAGAAGCACAAAAAATGGCATATCAGGCAATAAAAAGCTTTTTGCACGATATGACGAAAAAAATGCGTAAGGCTTCACACGAAGCCAAAAGCGATACGGTGACGGGAGCTATGCAGTACATACTTAATGATGAACATGACAATATTCCCGATCAATATAAACATCATTTAAAAAAGGATTAAAATTTGAGAAGAAGTAAAGCGTTCATACCGACAACGAAAGAAGCACCTTCTGATGCGACACTTCCTAGTCATATATTTTTATCAC
>Ga0256842_1003209_pt1 | contig 11069 bp, 10 predicted proteins | sample 4559240metaG_FD_185973 | JGI IMG/M metagenome (GOLD analysis project Ga0256842, IMG submission 185973) | Hydrothermal vent microbial communities from Guaymas Basin, Mexico - 4559-240 | ecosystem: Environmental > Aquatic > Marine > Hydrothermal vents | place: Mexico: Guaymas Basin | collected...
TAAAAAGACTATCGGAGTGGTATTCAAGTAAATACTATGGGATGTAAACTCTCGATAACCGTAAATCGTGAAAGTTTTTAGTCTTTCACATTATTACATTTTATGTAAAGGAAGTAAGAAAATCCTTATAAATCTTACAATTAAGTTATTAAAAAACTATCACTTTATTGAGGTAGTTGCTTAATTTCTTATAATTTTTACAAAGGATATAAGATGAGAAATAAAGATAATCGTAAAATACAACAGTCTAAGAAATCTTATAACCGTAAAAAGTTAAATAAGATTACTTATTAAAAATAACACATATGTTCCATTAGCAAAATGATTAATGCACTTGCCTGCAAAGCTTGTATAGTTGGTTTGATTCCAGCATGGGACTCCAATAAGCCCTTTCTTATGGATATGACTCGGGTCTTCGAAACCTGATGGAGCAGTTCGATTCTGCTAAAGGGTTCCAAAATAAAATTAAAGGATTTTCGTGAAGAAAATTATAATGACAATAGTTGCGGTATTAAGTTTAAGTTTAAGTACTGTATTACATGCAGAAAGATCAACGGATGTATTTCCAAATGTAGTAAATGTAGAAGTACAAGGCGGAAATGTTTTAATTTATGATAGAGGTACACTTTCTATTACATATCAAAATGTTGCCGAAATCCAAAGAAAATTAAATAGTGGTGTTTGTAAAAATACAGGTTTGAGAAAATTAATTGTTAGTGGTAATAAAATATTTTTTGTTTATTTGTATAAAGACGGAACATTGTCATTTTCTGTAACTTATTGTAATTAGATATATAAATATTATAAAAGGAAAACTAAATGAAAAATTTTAGAGAATTGTTTATTATAAATGAGGCTAAACATAAAGATGGAGAAATACAATCTAAAGATTGGGATAGAATGCTTGACTTAGTTTTAACAGACAAAGAAGGGGCTAAAGTAGCTAAATCAATTAAAGATAAAAATAAAGCTGTAGCTAGATATGTAGCTGGTACAAAACTGTATTATGGAGATAAAAAACCACTACGCGGTTTTGGAAAGTATGATGATTTTGCAGAAAAGGCTATTGAACTAGGAGCTACTGAAGAAGAGATAAATATATTATTGCAAAGTACTTTAATACCGAGCAAGATTCAAGATAAATATAAATCTCTTAAAGATAAAAAACTCCAAAGTTACTCAGCAGGCCCAATAACTAAACTTATTTTGAAGCAAGGTTTTGATATTACATATCTTAAACACAATGGAAATGCAATATCTTGGGTTGGTAGAGATGCCATGTCAAGAAATGGAAGAAAATGGACCATAGGACATAAGGCTGAAATTACAGGTTTTAGCAATAAAATATCTTTTGAATTTGACGCTATTACCGATGAAGGTGGTGGACCTTCATACTACTTTTGTCAAAAACTGGCTGATGGAGATTTGTATTTTACAACAGAAACAGAGCCTGTAGGTCAAAGAGCTTTTCTTAGCTGGTTAAAAAACAAATTAGAACAATTTAAAAAATAAGAGCTTATAGCTCTTAAAAGGGCAATAATGCACACAAAAGAAGAAATAAAAGTAATTAAAGAGTTTATAAAAGCTAGACCAGAGTGTAAAGTCTATCTTGGAGCAGATTCACAAAGATTAAAGAGAAAAAAAGTTAAATTTGCAACGGTGATTATTATTCATTACATTGATGAAAATGGTATTGGTAAAGGTGCTAAAATTTTTACAGATGTTACATATGAAAAAATTGAAGATGCTAAACTTTCCAGGCCATTTATGAGAATGATGACAGAAGTAAATAAACTTACTGAAGTATATCAAGTATTAGAAGATGTTCTTATTGACAGAGATTTTGAAATACATCTTGATATTTCCGAACAAAAAGAACATGGGTCTAATGTTGCGTGTGGATATGCAAAAGGTATGATATACGGTACTATTGGTGTTGAACCCGTTATGAAACCTAATGCTTTTGCAGCATCTTGTGCAGCAGACAGGTATAGTAAATAATGCTTATACTTTAGTCTTATATATTAATATTCTTAAACTTTCAAATAATGGTAGGTTTTTGGTAACATTACAAAATCTACCTTTCTATTATCTTTTAATCTTGATTTAGAATTATTATCAACATCATCTTCAATAGTACTACAAACATGGTGCTTGTTGGTGTTAACATTACAATAGTTGTACTATAATAAGGTTGTTTACCATTTTTATTTTGTATTTCTAGTTCATATTTTAGATTGTAATTACTATCTCTTATTTTATACAGAAACTATTTTTTCTTTTTTTAGTTTACACTTTTTAGCAATTATAACACACATTTGTACTTCTTAACTCTTTTTGTGTATTTATAAATACACAAATTATTTGAGTATTTAAGTTATTTTTAATATAACTTATGTTATAATATAAAATATAAAAGATAAGAACATTAAGTTATTTTTATTTGAGTTATTTAAAATAAAATCTTTTTCTCAATAAGATTATTTAGGTAGTTTTATTGAGGGTAAAGATAAGACAAGCTCACCCAGAACAAAAAAGAGGCTCGGGTCAAGAACCAGTGAAAGTCTGGTAGATTTTAGCAATAGAATCGATGAGAAGATTAGACCGTTAAACTCATAAACATTAACAAGGGTATCGTTGATTCTTCGGAAGACTCGGAAATTTTATTTCAGGAAGAATGAGGAAACCAGGTACAAAACTTAAAGGTAACACATTGACTAATAATCGTTGTGCTCTATCTTCAAATGGTTGCAGGTTAGATTTTTTGCAGTAAGAAACCGTAGGTAAAACTTGAAGGCGACACCAACTAAACATAATGAAGAGAAAGGGTAAACCAAGAGGCACACCAAGAAACGGGCCTGTTCATTTAATGTTTGTTCTTGTTTTAATAATCAACAGGAACTGAAACCAAATCAAGTGATTATAGAAAATAACTCAAGCAGAATTTAATAGTCTGTATTTTCGAAAAAGTCCTTATGGAGATAAGGCAAATGACTTAGTGACCTCGAAATAGTTAGAAATTAAGTAGCGTTTAAGTTAAGTTCTACTATAATTATTATAAGAAGAAAGATAGAAAGAAGTTAATTCAAAATAAACAACTTTTAAAAACAACTATATGAAAATTGGATAGACTGAGCAATTGGGTTCGATCCCCTTATAAAAAGAGGTATGGTACAGACTGCAAAGTATTTAGTTGGTTCGATTCCAACATAGTTGTTTTTAAAAGTTGTTTCGGAGTAATTAACCAAAACAACTTAGTAATATTTTTTAATCAGAAACTAAACTTTTTGGTTTAATGGCAAAACACTGGGGTCGAACCCGGGGATATGAGTTCGAGTCTCATATTAGGTAAAGACTGATTATCAAAAACATTATGGTTGATGGACGCATTGACCCTCTATTGAATATTACGACACTTAATAAAAAAGATGTACTGCTATAATGAAATATTTTGGATAGTGTAACAGGTTAACACATCCTAGCTGGGCAGCTATTAGAGTTCGATACTCTTTAGGTTTTGGAAACAGCGTCAGTCTCCGGGAAGATTGTTGGTTCGACTCCAACTTCGGAATATTTCATTATGAGTTCATAACAAGTGGTAGCAAAGTATTAAGCATTTTTTTTATTAAGCATTTTTAAGATATAATTTCTATATAAGAATAAAGATTTGGAAGCAAATGGGATACCCACAAGTAGGATCGTTACTACACTTTATTCTGTTATTTTTATATAGGAGTTGTTTTTTACCTTGACCGGGTTTTTAAGTATCTTCGTTAATTAGATAATGAAAGTGAAACTGCTTTATTAGTCATTTAGTAAGTCATAATTAGTGATTCTATAAAATTTGAAAAGAACCGTACTCATCTACTTACGGTATATAAATAGTAGATGCTAATTAAATTTATTATAAGGGAATTTTAATATGTGCACAATATTAAATGACTCTTTAGTGAATTTTCAAAAGGTTCAAAACTTAAAGATTAACTAAAATCACCTGCAGTTGGGTGGGTAAAAATACATCTGCAACCAATTTAATAGTATAAAGCATATAGACTTGAACTGTAATTCAAGGATATTACATATTAGATACAACTTATATGTTGTGTACTGTTAAAGGTTTAGAATTTATATCAAAAACAATGGTGAGGTATTTCGTATCCTTAGGTAACGCGAATAAGTCCAGAAAATTGAGAAAATTCATCTAAATGTAACCAAGCGAAAATCACTTTCTCCTTAAGTGGAGTTTAAGTAGCTTGTCTATTGACCCGTATGTGATTAGCGGAGGGGAAGGAACGAAACCTTTCAGTTTAGATTATTAATGCACTTCAGAAATAAACCAACTGAATGAAGATTTACTGTGAGAGCCAGGAGGTCAGATAAAATTAGAGGTTTGTGCATCTATGCGCATACATTTAAAGAATGAAGATAACTTTAAGTGTCTCAATATTTATCGAATTTTTCTAAATCTAATAAGAAATGTGTTTCAAAAACACCTCCGTTCATGATTTGTGGTAGAATCATGAACATTATATGCCCCGATAGCTTATGTTGGTAGAGCGATACATACAACAGAGAAGTTGAAGTCATCTGGTTTAACGGCTTAGGTGTAGCAGTCAGGAGAAGGTTTGTACAAGATAGAATGTGAAGATATGTCAAGTGCAAAACTTACAGCATAAAGTTGGGATTTATTCCTAATTGAGTCTATATTCATATTCACAGCGATATAGATAGAGCAAACAGCTTTATGAACAGGCAGTAAATGTAATTGAAGAGTGGTTCAAACCCCTCTCGGGGCACCAATTTTTATTAATATAAGAATTATTTAGTAATTTTTATATTAGTAAGGAATATTATGGAAAAGAAATATATAATCAAAGCGGAATATGGTTCTATACCATATTATATAGGAAAAGACAAAAACATTTTTATGACAAAACTTAGAGCATACCAAATTTATGATAATGATTTTGGTTATAATTTAGAGGAAGCTAATCAAATTTTGAAGATGTATAAAGCTTATGAAAAGAAAGAATATAAAGAATGGCAAGAATATTTGAATAAATTCAGAAAACATAGTTTGCTTCCTCCAACTTGGTGTAAGCCTTATGTCGCTAAAAAAATATACTTGGTAAGAAAAAATAAATTAAAAAATGATATCGAACTTAAAAGAACACCGTCTGGAAAATATCAATATTGTTGGAAAAAGGAAAAAACTTACAATTAATATAAATATTTTAATAAAGTTTTAAGTATTACTGGCATTGATCCTATATGTAAACACAATTCATTTGCTGCATCATGTGTCTCTAACCACTTTGTGAAAGTATAAAAATTAAATTTAACTTTATTTTAAGTTTATTATGTTATAATTGTAGAACAAAAGGATAAAAACATGAAAAACATTAAAACAATAAAAGGTTTCACTGGTCATTAAATAACCTCTAAAACAGAAATGTTTTAAATTTATGGTTATTAGGATGTTACAATGAAAGGCCTTTGGAAAGAAAACTTAGGTGGCTGGAACGCTAAAGACACTAAAAGAAAAAAACAAAGTAGAAACCACACTCTTAAAGATAATGGTACATATATTATTAGAACATTTGATGGTTACAGAGACAAAAACAGAAAAGTTAATTCTGATATTTTTAGATATGAAACTGAGACTGTTCTTGTTGAAAAAGCAATAGAAAGAAAAAACAAAGTTATAATTAAAGACTACGATAAAGATGGTAGTTTCATTTATAATAAACCACTTTCTAGTTGGAAAAGAATGACTTTTTTCAATGATGGTAAAAGAAGAAAAATTGCCCAAAAACATGCACACTCAATGGACAGACAAAATATCCGTAAATGGATACACGACGAAGATTGGGATGCAGAAGTAAAAACACACGCTTTAAGCAAAAGTATTGCTTGGGAAATCTGGTAATATTTCTATAAAAGTATAAATTAATTAGGTTTATATAGTTGGAAGAATTGGTACAAATTGGTATTCCAACTATTATTTAAATAAAATTTATGTATTAAATAAACAATATCAAAAAAAGAAATATAATGAAAAAATATGACGAAGTATTAATGAAGACTGCTTTTCTTTGGGGAAGTTTAAGTTCATGTAAAAGGAAACAAGTAGGTGCTATCATTTCTAGAAATTTTCGGATTATATCTAATGGGTATAACGGTACAATTTCTGGAGCAGATAATTGCTGTGAAGTAGATTGTGATGTTTGTAGTGGTAGTGGACATAACCCTAATTATAAACCTGGTACAGGTAAAGAATTATGTATTAGATGTAATGGCAAGGGTTTAATTTCAAAAAATACAGTTGTTCATGCTGAAGCAAATGCAATTTTAAGTGCTGCTAAAGTCGGAATTTCTTTAGAAGGGTGTAGAGTTGATGTAACTTTATCTCCTTGTGTTGAATGTAGCAAACTTATTATACAAAGTGGTATTAAAGAAGTTTATTATGCAGAATCTTATAAAGGTGACGAAGGCGCTAAGTTCTTAAAAGAAAATGGTATTTTAGTTAAACATCAGCCACTAAACCCTTAAAATATTAATATTTTTTAAGTAAAATTAATGTATAATAACAGATAACAAGAAGGAATTTAACAATTCTTTTAAGTAAAATTAATGTATAATAACACATAACACATAACAAGAAGGAATTTAACAATTCTTTTAATAAAATAGTTTTTTTAACACTTTTTATATTTCAAAAATATAAATAATTTTAATAAACATTATGTTATAATACATTATATTTACTTCAGTTGGCTAACATAGCTCAATCACAAATTACCCCTAAACACTAAATTAAAAAGAAATTATAGATAAAGATTACATCGTATGAAATCTAGCCATAGGACAGACCTTATAACAATCAAAATCTTTATTGCTTTTATTCTTTTTAATTTAGTGTTTACATAGTAATCCTAAATAATGATAATTTTGAATTATAGTAAATAATTACATCGCAAATTAAATGAAACTTAAATGATTAGATAGTTTTTAACATTAATTACTTAGTAATTACAGTGAAAAACTTCAATAAGCCGTTTAGCTTTTTCTAATAAGAGGCAGGTATTTGTTTTATGAAACTAGAAAGAGAATCCCACATGGTAAGTGTTTACACTTACTTAAATCAGGGTAGTGTATCTTGTCGACGAAACAAATTTGTAATTAGGATACGAACATAAGAAGAGATGCTTGTGTCAGTATGTGCTACTGAGAAACACCGCAGTCTACCGTAAAAGGAATAGGACTGAGTTAAAAATATTATTTGTGAATTTATCAAAATTATCATTATTTAGAATTATTATGTAAAATTCTAAATATATTAAGTAAAATTAATGTATAATAACACATAACAAAGATAGGAACTACATTAGATAGATTACATCGCTTATTATGAAAACAATTACATCTTCTAAGATTTCGTCCTATTTATAACATATTATTAAAACTGGATTACAATAAGAAATTACATCGAATTTATTGGAAAACTCAAGTAGATTAACTTCTACACACTTTTTCTTATGCTTTCATCAGTTTTAATAATGTGTTATAAACTAAAAAGAAATTACAGTAAAAGATTACATCGCTTATTATGAAAACAATTACATCTTTAACGATTTTATTCTTTTTAGTTTATAACATATTATTACACAAAATTACATAACACTTATTAATGTCGACTATATGTCCTATCTTATCTTTTTGTACCTACAAGAAGAATTAAACTTAAAAAAAGGCAAACACAATGGCAAAATTTAACACAAACACATCAAAAGTAAACAGCACACCAGATACAGTAAATGCAGCAGGTTTTGAAGCATTTTCAAAAGACTTTCAAAGAGAAGTAGCATCTTTAGTTCTAAACTCTATGGTTAATGGTGATTCATTCTATGAAACAGAATCTGAAAGATTAGACAGAATTGAAAAGTTTGTTACAGAAAATCCTGATGAAGCAGAGTTTCTTGGAAAAGCAATGGTTTATGCTAGAACTGAAGGAAACCTAAGAAGTGTTACACATTACTTAGGTGGTATGCTTGTTGAAAATGTTAAGGGCCAACCTTTTATGAAAAATGCTCTTAATAAATCTATGATTCGTCCAGATGACGCATTAGAAATGGTAGCACTATGGAACTCTAGAAACAAAAAATCTATTCCAAATGCACTAAGAAAAGCAATTAAAGTTTCATTAGAAAACAAATGGGATGCTTACCAACTTAAAAAATACTTTGGAAATGGTAATGTTAAAGTGTCAAATCTTATTAATATTTGTCACCCAACACCAAAAAATAAAGAACAAGAAGTTATGTTCAAACAAGCATTGGAAGGAAAATTACCAGCAATTCAAACTGCGCAAACAGTTAATGCAGGTTCAACTGGTGAAGATAGAGCACAAAACTATGCTTTTATGCTTAAAGAAAGAAAATTAGGATATATGGCATTACTTAAAAATCTTAAAAATATGTTAGAAGCTGGTGTAGATGACGAAACAGTAGATAATATTGTTTCATTACTTACAAACAAAAATGCTGTTTTAAAATCTAGAGTATTACCATTCAGATTTGTACAAGCATATAATATGGTAGATGCTATGGAAATTGATAAATTCAAAGCGAAAAAAATACTAGATGCTATTGAACAAGGGTTTATCCTTAGTGCAGGTAACATTGGTATTGCTTCAGATGACGAAAAAGTTGCTATTCTACTTGACGAGTCAGGATCAATGAACGGATGGGGTTCACATGAAATAGGTAAAGAACCATTTTCTATTGGTAAAGTATTAATGGCATCTATGTTATGTGGACTTAAAAAAGAGAATGTGGTTGGATATTTATGGGCTGATAGATCTAGAGAAGTAAACATCAATAAAGGACCTATGACATTTATTAAAGAAACAAGAACTCAAGGTGGTGGTACATATTTAGGTGCATCAATTTCAGACTTAATTAGAACTAAAACAGTTGTTGATAAAATTGTAATCTTCACAGATATGCAAGAAAACCAAATAGGTGCTTGGGGCGGTAAATCATTTAATGAAATGATGAAAGATTACAGAAAAATCAACCCAAATGTTAAAGTACTATTTTGGAACCTTGAAGGATATGGTAAAGGAACACCAATGAAATTGACACATAATGTTCTTGAAGTCGCTGGATTTAGTGATAAAATATTATCAGTGATACCTAAAATGTGGAAAGATAAAGATGCTTTAATTAACGAAATTAAGACTATTAATCTTAACGAACTTTAAGACATAGCAATATGTCTTATAGCAATATGTCTTTATGTATAGAAGTTAGTACTGTAATTAGACCCGAATTAATAAAAATAGTAACACCTTATTTACCTGTATATGTTATTACAAACGATGACATTTTTATTGCTCATGATATCAGTACAAGATTTTTTCGTGATAAAAAACGGATTGAAATGTACTCAATTAAATCTAAAGAACCATCCCCTATTTTTCCAAAATGTAATAAACTAAATATACAATCAGGTCAATTAATTGTGAGCGATTTGGAAGTTGCTAATGAACATTTTCGTATGAAAAAAGCACAAAAAGTAAAAAAAGAATACTCATTTATTAAAGAAAAATACCTGGATTATACTCAGTTTATTAAGGATAATCCAGAATTGTTTATAATTTAATTGTATTTTTTAGCAAATTCCCAAGAATAAGTATTAACACCATTTATAGTATTTCTTTTTTCCCAACCAAATAATCGATTATAAATAATAATTTTAAATGCATATTTGTCACCAATTAATTGATTATATTTGTAATTAAAATTGTATGCGGGATTTCTTAAAGTCCACCAAAAAGTACTCCAAAAATCATAAAGTGGAAATATTTCTCTTTTATCACCAAGATCAAAACTATTACCTTTTATTGGTGTTTTATCTGCTGTTTTTATCGCAGTTTCCAATTTACTTTTTATAAATTTAGGCATCCATTTTTTTCTTTTACCTGTTACTATTGTTTTATTAAACCCTTTACTATATGTATCTTCGTTACAATCATCATCTAATAATAACCAAAATACCAAAGCAAAATAATATCTTATTTTTGATATATCTTTTTGTTTCACAACACCATTTTCTGAACTATGTGTGTTACCATGTAATATCCAAAATCCATCTTTTAATATTGGATTTCTTTCTTGTAATCTTTTTAATATTAAACTATTATTTAAGTGATAATTATATACAGTATTTCTAAGATATTGTCTAAAAGGTATTACTAAGAAAATTAATGGAAAAATTAACCTTCTAATTATTACCATAAATAATATTTGTATGTAGTATATATATTTCATTTTACTCTCCTTAATTATCTTTTAGCAAATTTGTAATATTGTATGCTAAATTTAATTCAATTTTAAGTATTTATATGTTATAATATATACATAAAAAGGATAATAATGTCAAAAGAAATTAACAAAGTAGAAACATTATGGGAGTCTAACGAAAAAAATCATAATAACGAACCATTTTTTAAGGTAAAAAGAAGTAGGGGATATTATATTTACGGTGAAAGAGCAGGTGTTGACAGCATTTTCTTCGTACTCTACGATAGGGATACTCAAAAGTGGGCACTAATCAACGAGTCAAAACCCCCAATGGATGAACGAGAAAATAAAAGAGTTCAAATGACAACTGCATTTGGCGGTAGTATTGATATGGATAGTAAAACACCACAAGAAATTTGTCAGATTGAAGTTTTGGAGGAAGCAGGATATGATGTTCCTTTAAACAAATGTGTATTTATTGGTGAGACACTTGTATCAACACAAATGTCACAAATGGCTAAAGGTTATTTTGTTGATATTACTGGTATTGAAAAAACACATAAAACAGAATTTGAAATGGATGTATCGCCAGATCAAAAAGAAAAAGATGCTACTGAATTTTCAGGTAATTCTGTTGTATGGATGACAGATAAAGAACTAATTGAAAATAGTGATTGGAAAAGTATGTTTATTATGATGAAAGCACTTGCTAGGATATAAATAATTTAGAGCAAGCCACTGAACTCATTCCAAAAAAGCTGA
>Ga0256842_1003210_pt1 | contig 11069 bp, 11 predicted proteins | sample 4559240metaG_FD_185973 | JGI IMG/M metagenome (GOLD analysis project Ga0256842, IMG submission 185973) | Hydrothermal vent microbial communities from Guaymas Basin, Mexico - 4559-240 | ecosystem: Environmental > Aquatic > Marine > Hydrothermal vents | place: Mexico: Guaymas Basin | collected...
GGCATAGAGGTTATAGGAAATGCCTATGAGTCGCACCATCACAGGTGCGTGGATTGAAACTCGATTGCGCAGAACACCTCGCCGTCAGATGTATGTCGCACCATCACAGGTGCGTGGATTGAAACTCGCATTTCGGCTCTATCGTCTCCGCTACAAACTGTCGCACCATCACAGGTGCGTGGATTGAAACACGCTCTAAAATCGCTATAATGTCCCCGTAATCATGTCGCACCATCACAGGTGCGTGGATTGAAACCCTTTCCACATATCAATATATGTACACCCTCCGATGTCGCACCATCACAGGTGCGTGGATTGAAACTTGTTGAACATAGATTGAAGCGGGCGCTTCGCGATGGTCGCACCATCACAGGTGCGTGGATTGAAACTGTCGCAGGTCGCCAAGAAGACTAAGAAAGTGGAGTCGCACCATCACAGGTGCGTGGATTGAAACCCGATGTCTATGATTTCCTCTTTCACTTCGCCTGTCGCACCATCACAGGTGCGTGGATTGATACAAAAATACCCCCGTGCCCCTGCCGGACACGGGGGTGGTCGCACCATCGCACAAGCGCAGACTGAAACTTCCAAGACAACCCGGGGCAACCCCGCAGAAAATTAAATATGAATTGCCCGCCCAAACGCCGCCAGTGCCGCCTCGCCAATCATCTCGCTGAGCGTGGGATGGGAGAAAATCGTGCGGCTGACCTCCTCAAGCGGAATTTCGTTCTGCACCAGAAATCCGCCGAGACCGACAAGTTCCGAGGCATCAGCGCCGACCGCGTGGAAACCCACCACAGCGCCCGCAGGGTCGGCGATTATCTTGACAAATCCCACATTTTCGCCCTCCGCCTGCGCACGCCCCGAGGCAATGTATGGAAACTTGCCGACCTTGACCCCATCGCCGAATTTCTCCCGTGCTTGCTTTTCCGTCAGTCCACAGGCACCGACCTCAAGCGCCGAGAAAATCGCCGCAGGAATCGCATCATCCCGCCATACGCTGTCCAGCCCCATCATACTCTCCACGGCAACAATCCCCTCGTGGGAAGCCTTGTGCTCCAGATGGGGTTCGCCGGTGACATCGCCCGCGGCGTAGATCGTGGGGACATTCGTCCTTCGGCGCTCGTCCACCGGGATGCGGTTCTTCTCCACCTTCACGCCGGCGGTCTCAATTCCGGGGGGGAGATTTATCCGCCTTCCCGTGGCGACAATTACCTCTTCCGCCTCAATCACCTCGCCGCTTTCCAACTCTATTCGGACGGATTTTTCCGTTCGGTGTGCGGCGACCGCCTTGGCGCGGGTGAGAATTTTGACCTTCTCTCCCGCCAGCGCCCGATGAACCGCCGCAGAGACTTCATCATCCTGAAACGGCAGGATTTTCGGCATAAGTTCCACGATTGTGACCTCGGAACCGAAAGTGGCGAAAATGTGCGCAAACTCAACACCGATAACTCCCCCGCCGATAATCACCAGCGACTGCGGGATTCTCTCCGCCGACAGCGCGCCCACATTGTCCCACGGGGCAATCCCCTCAAGACCCTCAACCGGCGGAATCGCCGCCCGGGAACCAGTGGCAATCAAAACCGCATCAAACTCAAACACCCGACAACCCTTGGCGGTCTCCACCTCAATTTCGTTGGGCGAGAGGAACCCCGCCTCGCCGCGGACAAGATTTATCCGGTTCTTCTTGAACAGAAACTCAATCCCCCGCACAAGGCGGGTGACCACACCGTTTTTGAAGTTCTGAATCATCCGCCAGTCGGGGGAAATCTGCCCGGACCAAAGTTTTTTCTCAACGCCCCACCGGAAATGAATAACTTTCTTCGCCGCGGAATACAGCGCTTTTGTGGGGATACATCCCCAGTTGGTGCACACTCCGCCGAGGTTTTCCTTCTCAAACACGGTGACCTCAGCGCCCAACTGCGCCGCACGAATTGCGGCGACATATCCTGCCGGTCCCCCGCCGATTATGCCTATCTTCATTGCGTCTCCTTTCGGTCAGTGCCCTTGTGCTCATTATACATCATTGAGAAAATCATAACAAGTTCATTTCGGAGACGCACACCGGCGATAAAGCATTTCCTCAGGACCCCCCGGCAAAAAATTTCTGCCAGATACACTCCGCAAGAGCCAGATCCTCGGGCGTGGTGATTTTGATGTTGGTCCTTGCGCCGGGGACAATTCTGACCCTGTGCCCCGAAAGTTCCACCGCGGCGGCGTCATCGGTGAAATCCAGCGAGTCATCGGCGAGGGCATCGCGGATAATCTTGAACACAAACCCCTGCGGTGTCTGGGCAAGATAGAATTTTTCCCGCGGCGGTGTCTGGCGAACGAATTGATTTTCAACAACTTTCAGCGTGTCGGTTGCCGGGATAGCGACCACGGCGGCGCCATAGTTTGCGGCAACCTCAGCGCAGTCGTCAAAAAGTTTTGGCGGGGCAAAGGGTCTTGCGCCATCGTGAATCAGGACAACCCCCTCAGGCGGGCATACCCCTTCAAGCACTCGCAGTCCCTCACGAACAGAATCCGTTCTGGTGCGCCCTCCGGGAACCACGGCAAAAAGTTTATCCCCGCAGACATCCCGGGCAATCTCCTCAAACCGGGGAAAAAAATCCCGGTTCGCCACCAGAACAATTCGTTCCGCGCCGCTTTTTGCCGCCGCCTCAAGGGAATAGGCAATTATGGGTCTGCCGGCGAGCGGGACCAAAAGTTTTGTGGTCTTCCCGCCGAAACGCTCGCCCTTCCCCCCGGCAACAACTATCACATAGAACGAGGTCATACGGTCAGTCCCGTGAGTTCTGCGCCCTGTGGGAAACCCACTTTTTCAAAAAGTCCTTGCGCCCCGCCAGACGCTTTCTGTATTCAATCAGCCCCAAAACTATCCTGTCGTCGGTCTCGGGATGACGAAGGGTGATTTTCTCCTTGAAATAGTCCACCGCCTCAACGACATATTCGCTTCCGTCCTCAAATTTCACCGTGGAGCCCACCTCAGGATAAGTTTCTGCCACCTTCTCGTAGAAATCCATCTCGTATGCGAGGCAACACATAAGCCTTTCGCACAGCCCGGAAATCTTTGAAGGGTTAACCACAAGGTGCTGTGCCCGTGCCATCTGTGTGGTTATCGGCTCAAACCTGTGCAGAAATGTGGCACAACACAGGGGTCTTCCGCAGGGACCAAGCCCGCCCAACTTCTTAGCCTCATCGCGCACACCAATTTGGCGAAGTTCAATTCTGGTGCGGTATGTGGCGGCAAGGTCCTTGACCAACTCGCGGAAATCCACGCGACCATCGGCAGTGAAATATATCGTCAGTTTGTTCCTGTCAAACTGGTATTCGGCATCAACCAATTTCATCCCCAGCCCGCGGAAATCCACATACTCCTGGCAGGTGCGCAGGACCTCCTTTTCCATCTCGTATAACTGTTTCCGGTATTCAATCTCCTCGGGGGTGGCTCTGCGCAGTATCTCAAGAGGATATTTGTGCTCGGAGTGTCTTTCAAAATTTTCGCGGGTGAGTTTGAAAAGGACTCTGCCCATATCCTTACCGCGCTCTGCCTGAACGATGACCCACTCGCCGGGTTCCAGCCCCAAGTGGTTGCGCTCTATGAAATAATCAATCCGCCGATTTTTGAACTCAACCACATAGTAATCGGGCTCTATGGAATTTTTTTGATACTTTCTCGCCATAGTCTTTCTCACCTCCTTACACGGCGCGCCCGATACGCCCCCATCGGATTCGCATCGGCGTGCCGAAAATGTAATACAGCACTCTCTCCACCAGACTCAGCGGAAATGGCCAATGAGGCGACCAGTCTGGCGGCTCTATTGAAAAATATATAAAAAGCGGGCGCCCTTCAATGTTTTTCGCAGGCAGTGGTCCCCAGAAGCGGGAATCGTTGGCGACATCGCGGTTGTCCCCCAAAACAAACACACTTCTCCTCGGGACCACCACCGGACCGAAATTGTCCCGCGCGGAATACAGCCCCGACAGAAGTTCCGAGTCCACAAATTTTACCCCCGGATAGTCCGGTATCGCCCTCCCGTTGATATAGACCACCTTGTTCCTTATGACCACCGTGTCGCCGGGAAGCGCAATACACCGCTTGACAAAAACTTTGTCGGGATTGAGGGGATACCTGAACACCACAATTTCCCCGCGGTGCGGCAGGCGGTGTCTGTAAGTCACTTTCTCCGCCAAAATGTAGTCGCCGCGCAGAAGCGTGTCCTCCATTGACGCGTTTTCAATCTTGTATCCCTGAACCACAAACGCCCTCACCACCAGCGCCAGAAATATCGCCAGAACCACAATTCGTATCCACTCCCGGACAATCTGCCCGGTGGTCTTCTGCTCCTCTTGTTCGGGCTTTCTAATCATAGTCGTTAAAAATATCAAAAAATGTGAGATAAATCAACCCGCAAAACGGCGCCCGACAAAATGTGTTGTGAACAGCGCGGCGGCGGTTAATTTTGGAAATATGGCGGAGGATTTCCAGATTTTGAGGATGACGCCGGTTTTTGCCGCAGGTCTTGAGGTGACGCGCCAGATTGCGGATGAGGGATTTATCGCCTATGTCGTCGGCGGTGCGGTGCGCGACCTGATTCTGGGCAAGGACCCCAACGAGATTGACATCGCCTCAAATGCGCCGCCGGAGGTGATAAAAGAACTTTTCCCCGGCGCACGGCGGGTGTTCCCCTTTGAGTATCAGGTTTTTGCAATCTGCGGCGAGAACTGGAGAGTTGAAATTGCGCGGATGCGCGAGGATGTCAAAACCTTCGGCAGGCAGGCGCAGGTGCGCTTCACCGATGATATGGACAAAGACCTCGCCCGCAGGGATTTCACAATCAACGCTATGGCGGTTCTTCCCGACCGCACATTTGTGGACAAATTCCGCGGATACAAAGACCTTCAGCACCGCACAATCAGAACCATCGGCGAGCCGGCAACCCGCTTTGAGCAGGACCATCTGCGGATAGTCCGCGCGATAAGGTTTGCCGCCCAACTTGACTTTGAATTCGCCGCCGACACCGAAAGGGCGATAGAAAACCTTGTCCATCTGTGCGCCGACCTCTCCCCCGCGTGGCTATGGCGGGAGTTCCGCAAGGGAATATCTGCCGCGGGCAGGTTCGCAGAACTTTTGAAAAAATACCGCCTCGGGCAGGTCCTGTTCGGCGAATTTGTGGACTTTGAACAAATCAGCGTTTCGGGGATAAGGTGCGTTTTCCGGCGCACCCGCACGGAACATCTTCTGTGGGCGTTCTTTTTCTACGACGGCGCCCCGGACTTTTTCCAGCGGATGAGCAAAGTCGCCGGGCGGATGGAGTTCCCCCGGACAATAAGAAAACGGGTGCTTCACACCGCCCGGATGATTGACCAACTCCGCACCCACAAAAATCTTCCCCCGCGGGAACTGGCAAGATTTCTGACCGACCCGCAGATTTCGTCGTTTTTAGACTGCGCCGACTGCTTTGAGGACCTCGCACCGATGGTGTCCACACTGCGGAAGGAATTTCCCAACATCGGCAGGGTTTCTCCGCCGGATGGCAACACTCTGCGTGCGCAGGGGCTTTCCGGGGAACAACTTGGCGAGGCGCTCGCGCAACTGACCCTTGAGATGCTCCGCGGGGAAAAATAAAAAAACCCGCCCCGGTGGGCGGGCTGAGATATTTTCTGCGCATCCGCGTCAATCCAGAAATTCGCGCGGGTCAACGATTTTGCCGGCGACTGCCGCCGCGGCGGCGGTGTATGGGCTCGCAAGGTAGATGAAGGCGTTTTTGTTGCCCATTCTCCCTTTGAAGTTGCGGTTTGTGGTTGAGACGCAGACCTCACCGTCGGCGAGGACACCCTCGTGCGCCCCCAGGCACGGACCACAGCCGGGATTCATCAGTATTGCGCCGGCTTCAACAAGTTTCTGGGCAGTGCCGTCAAGCAGGATATCCATCAGGACGCGACTGCTGGCGGGGAACAGAAGGAGTCTTGTCCCCGGCGCCACCTTGCGCCCGGCAAGAATTTCTGCCGCCATATGGAAATCCTCGGTGCGACCGTTGGTGCACGAACCTATCAGCACCTGATTGACCCTCACCTCATCAAGGTCGGAGATTTTGACCATATTGTCCACATTGTGAGGCGCCGCAACCACCGGAACGACCTCATCGGCGTTGAACTCAAGCGTCTGCTCGTATTCGGCGTCGGGGTCGGCGAAAACCTTTTCGTATTCGCGTGTTGCGCGCCCTTTGAGGAACTCGTCCACCTTCTCATCCGGCGGGACAATGCCGAATTTCGCCCCAGCCTCAACCGCCATATTTGACAGGACCATCCGCGAGGACAAACTCATCTTCTCAATCGCCTCGCCGTAGAACTCAATGGACTTATACAGGGCGCCGTCGGCGCCGATGTGCCCGATAATCCACAACATAAGGTCCTTTGATGCCACACCGCGGGGAAGTTCCCCGTGCACAATTATTTTCACAGAGGGCGGGACCATAAGCCACATCTCACCGGTAGCCCACACGGCGGCGACCTCACTGCGTCCGATACCTGCGCTGGCGGCACCCAACGCTCCGTAGGTGGTGGTGTGCGAATCGGCGCCCAAAATCAGTGCGCCCGGAAACGCAAAACCCTCCTCAACCAGAACCTGATGGCATATCCCCCGCCCGACATCGTAGAAATGCACTATCCCGTTTTTCTCCACGAACTCGCGGATTTGCTTGTGGTTGTTGGCATACTGCGCCGTGGACGGCGGAACCGTGTGGTCAAGCACTATCACCGGCTGCTCGGGGTTTTTCACCCGCTCTATGGGAAGTTTCTCAAACTTTTTGGATATCGCCGCGGTGTTATCGTGGGAGAGGACATAATCGGGCGTGACGGTCACAATCTGTCCCACCTCAACGGCGTCGTTGCCGCTGTGGGCGGCAAGAATTTTCTGCGCTATGGTCTGCCCCATAGATTTTCCTCCTTGAAAGTTTCCGTCCGTGGGGAAATTGCAAAAATCCGCAGGCGAAGGCAAGAAATTTGTCCCGCCTATTCCAGTTTTTTCCAGACTATATCGTAAAACCGCTCGTCGTAGCGAAGGTCCTTGTTAATCAACTGGTGAGCGGTTATCTCAAAGCCCAAAAGTTTGGAGTATTTTTCGGCTAATTTGCGTGCCTCGGCAAGAGTTGGCTCGCCGTCGCGCTCCCACTGCTGAAGTTTTATCGCGGGGAAATCCAAAAGTATGGCAAGATAGTCAAAATCCAGCATCCTGCCCTTTTTCCTGGAAAGCGCCTCCCTCAGGATACGCAGATTTCTGTTGAAATAAGCCGCCATAGTGCCCTCCGAAAAATCGGTTTATTCCGCTGCCATCTCCCAGTCTTCAACTATCCCCACGATGAACGACCGCACCGGCGCAGATTTGTCGCCCAAAACCCTGCGCGCAGAACCACCCTCCTGCGATACCAGAACCGTGTCCCCGACACCAGCATCAACAAAATCAACCGCCACCACCGGCTCGCCGTATTCCTCGCCGGTGCGAGGATTTATCTGCCTGACCAGCAAAATTTTCCGCCCCACATAGGAGGGATGTTTCACCGTCGCCACAACCCGCGCTTTAACTCTGCCTATAAACATCGCATCCGCACCGCTTTTATCAAATTGACTTTTCCCCGGATTTGAGTATAATTTAATAAGATATGGGCAGAATGGCAAAGACATTGTGGGTGGTGTTGCTGGTCGTTGTGGTGAGGGCGTGCACGATTGCGGTTTTCGCCCCCGATGCCACGGAATACGGTCGCCCAATGCTGTGGAAAAACCGCGATGTGCCAAACTATCGCCAGCAGTATATCTTCGTGGCGGAGGAACACTCGTTCATCGCGATAACATATCAGGGCGTTTACGACCAGGTCTACGGCGGAGTGAACGACGCCGGGTTCGGCATAGTCAACACCGACACCTACAACCACGGACCCAACACGGGCAGAGGGCTTTCCGACGGGCAGGTTATGTATCTTGCGCTGGCGCACTGCGAGTCAGTGTGGGATTTTTTGGGACTTTTGGACTCCTTGCTGGCGGATTCTGCGGCGGGATTGAGGTCAACCCACTGCTACGGGATAATTGACCAGTATGGCAACGCCGGCGTGGTTGAGGCGAACTGCGAAAGTTATGTGTATTTTTCCGCCAACGCTATGCCGGACCACTACCTTGTGCGGACAAATTTTGCCATCTCCGGCGACAGTTCAAACCGCATTGGCTACGAAAGATATATGCGCGCCCGCGCACTGTTTGACACCCTTCTGCCGGTCAGCGTATCCGATGTCTGGTCGGTGGCATCGGATTTGGTCAGCCCGGAGTTGAACCCCTATCCCCTGCCGTATGAGGGCACCTACGACGGACTCCCCACAGGATATATCCCCACCGACAGGACCATCAACCGCTTTCTGACCACATCCTACCAGATTATAATCGGCAAAAATTTCGGGGATAACATAGATTTTCCCGTGCTTTGGGCGGGATTCAGTCAGCCATACTACACAATTCCCGTGCCGATGTGGGTTGGGATGGGCTCTGTCCCGCCGGATTTCACCGGAACCGGAAACTATTTCTGCGAGGAGAGCAAATTCCTTCACGACATAGTCTATGACCGCGGATACTGGAACTGGTTCAACTCCTACGCCGGGGATTTCATAAGCGACTATTTCGCCGAGACCCGCGAGCAGGTGTGGGGGATTTTCGCCAAATATCTGCTTATGTGGCAGATGCAGAAGGAGATTTCTTCCGAGGAGATTGTTCAGGCAGAGGACGACATAATTTCGCTCGTCGGCGAAACATACGCCGAACTGCACGGCTTGTGGGTGAGGGAACATCCCGTTGTTGTTCCGCGGGAAATCACGCTCTCTGCCCAGCCGAACCCGTTCAACGCCTCAACGGTGATAGAGTTCAACCTGCCGTTCCCCTACGAGGGACTGCTTGAAATCAGCGACCTTTCCGGGCGGGTGATTCTTTCGCGGCAACTGGGTCCCGCGGACACGCGGTTTGTGTGGACGCCGGAGAGTTCTCTGCCCTCGGGGATATATCTGGCGCGAGTTGTGTGCGGCGGACATTCGGCGACGCAGAAATTGTATCTCATCAAGTAAAAGCGCCGGGCAAATCCTCACCCGGCACCGGAATATCAACCCAAAGGCACCGCAGAGATGCCATCACACAATTTCCCTGATTACCTTTGCAAGTTTTGCGGCAAGTTCTGCGGGTTCGCCCTCCCATTTTTCTCCGCCTTTCCGCCGCGGCGGGGTGAAAATTTTGTGCACTCTGGTGGGCGACCCCGCAAGCCCGATTTTATCCTTATCCACCGGCAAATCCTCGGAGGTCAACTTCTTTATTTCGGCGCGCTTTGCCCTCATCATCCCGCGCAAAGACGGAAGCCGCGGGTCCCTATCGCCCTTGACTATGGTTATAACCGCGGGAAGTTCAACCTCAACCACCTCGTAGCCGCTTTCGGTCACACGCTCAACCACTATTGAGTTATCCCTGAGTTCGCGGACCTTTTTGACGAATGTCGCCTGCGGGATTCCAAGCCATTCGGCAATCCCCGGACCGGTCTGGGCGGTGTCGCCGTCAATCGCCTGCTTGCCGGCAAAAATGAGATCATAGTCGCCGATAAACTTTATCGCCTCTGAAAGGGTGTATGATGTGGCGTGGGTGTCGGCGCCGGCAAACGCCCTGTCGGTCACCAGATAGACATCATCGGCGCCCATTGCAATCGTATCCCGCAGGTTCTTCTCCGCGCTGGGCGGTCCCATTGAGACAACTATGACTTCTGTGTCGGGATCTTCGTCCTTTATCTGGAGCGCCGCCTCAAGCGCATACATATCAAACGGATTGAGGATCGCCGGCACGCCCTTGCGAATCAGCGTCCCGGTCTCGGGGTCAATTTTGACCTCCGTGGTATCGGGAACCTCTTTGACGCACACGATTATTCTCATCTCTGCCTCTCCCGCATTTTGAAACAATCTAAAAAGTTTTCCGGCGCGGGCAAGTCAATTTTGAACCATCACCCGCCGATACTTATACCCGCCGGGGATTCTTTCTGCCACCGCGATAAGTTTCCCGGCGGGATCCACTATGGCAAAAATCTGCCCCGGCTTGAACTGTGAACCAAGATAGGGCAGAATTTGCCCGTGGGAGATGCGCCAGATTTGTGCGCCCTCAACCCGCACCTTCGGAAGATGCGGCAGAAGTTCCGCCTCGGTCAGAAGGTATTTTTCCACCTCGCCGTTTTTGATGCTCTCAAGGACATCATCTAAGGGCACGGCGTTTTTCAGCGTGTGCGGACCCACCCGCGTGCGCACCAGATGGACCAGATGCCCGCCACATCCGAGGCGTTTCCCCAAATCCCTTGCTATCGCGCGGACATAGGTCCCGGTGCTGCACTCTATTGCAAACTTCACCCGCGGAAGGTCTATCTCCACATTCTCAATTGAATACACCCTCACTTTCTTGGGCTGAACCTCAACTTCCCTGCCCTTGCGGGCATAGACATACATCGGCACGCCGTCAACTTTTTTTGCGGAAAATCTGGGGGGAATCTGCTCAATCTCGCCGATAAACTCCTTCAGCGCCGAGAACACCTGTGTCGGCGTGACCTCAACGGGTTTTTCTTCAACGACCTCGCCCTCGGCATCGTCGGTGGTGGTGGAAACTCCAAGCATCACCTCGGCGATGTAGCCCTTTATCCCGCTGTCCAAAAACGGCGCGATTTTTGTGGCATTGCCCACTAAAACGGGCATAAGCCCCTCGGCGAGAGGGTCCAGCGTGCCGATATGCCCCACCCGCCGCGTGCGAAGCAGTCTCCCTATTTTGTTGTCCACCTGCCGCGAGGTCAGCCCCTTGGGCTTGTAAATCAAATACCCCCCCGAGACTTTGCTCTCCCTTCTCATCCTCAAATTCCTGCCCTCCCGGAACACAATTTGCCAGAAAAATTTGCAAACCTGTTTCAATTCTGCGGGAATTTAATAATTTTAAGTCCGATGGGCAAAGAATTTCCGAAATACGCCAAGGTGGCGGTTGATGCGCCGATATACGACCTTCTGACCTACGGCGTC
>Ga0256842_1003211_pt1 | contig 11068 bp, 5 predicted proteins | sample 4559240metaG_FD_185973 | JGI IMG/M metagenome (GOLD analysis project Ga0256842, IMG submission 185973) | Hydrothermal vent microbial communities from Guaymas Basin, Mexico - 4559-240 | ecosystem: Environmental > Aquatic > Marine > Hydrothermal vents | place: Mexico: Guaymas Basin | collected...
ATTGCGGTTCTTTTTGTCGGTGCGTTTGTCGGGGCACTCCGGCGAGAATTTTTCCCGGTTGCGGCGATTTTGACCGTCGGTCTGCTGAGGGCAGTTGTCGGGGGACCGTTTTCAGTTCAGGACCCCGCCTGGGTGGATGTCCAGAAATGGGCTAAGCACAACACTCCGCCCGACGCACTTTTTATCGTCCCGCCGACCACCAGTGGATTCAGGGTGTATTCCTGCAGGGGTGTCGCATTTGACTGGAAATCAGGTCCCGGAGTGGATGATAGTTGGTGGAACAGACTTCAGGAATTCTGTCCCGGTTGCACTTCGGAAAAACAGGTGAAGGAGCGCTTTGAAAAAATGTCCGGGGAACAACTTGTAAATCTTGCCCATCGTGTGGGCGCAGATTATATTGTTCTGCCTGCCGGTGCGAATAACTTGCCCAACAGCCCGGTATATTCCAACGGCAGGTGGGAAATATACAAAGTTGAGGGGGAATGATGAGAAAAACAGTCATAATCGCTGTCGTAGCGCTTTTGCTAATTGCCGGAATTGTGCTTTTTGCGTTTGCCCTCAGGGGCAGAAAAGCCCGGACGGTTGAAGCGGAGCATCCCCGGCGGCGGACGATAAAATCAACCGTGGTTGCGTTTGGAAGGGTTGAACCCAAAAGCGATGTGAACATTTCCGCCGAGGTTTCCGAGAAAATAGAGAGTTTATATGTTGATGAAGGCGACACAGTTCACACCGGCGACACGCTTGTGGTGCTCAATCCGGGGAGATATCTTGCGGCGCTAAAAGGTGCTGAGGCTCAGGTCAGGCAGGTGAAGGCGAATTTGAAAAAGGCAAAGGAAAATCTTGCCCACACAAAGGCGCTTTACGAAAGCGGCGGCGTCTCCAAAGATGCCCTGCTTGCCGCCCAGACCGAGGTTGATGTCCTTGAGGCGCAACTCCAATCGGCAGAGGCATCGCTGAAAGAGGCGCAGAACGACCTCAACCACACGGTGATTCTCTCGCCGATGGACGGCATCGTGACAAAAATTCAGGCTAAAAAGGGTGAGTTCGTGGTGGTCGGGACGATGAACAACCCCGGAAGCGTGATAATGACCATCGCCCAACTGACCGACTTGCAGGCAAAAGTTGATGTGGATGAAGCCGATGTGGTTGACCTGCAGATTGGACAGCCCGCCAAAATTGAACTTGACGCCTTCCCGGACACATTTTTCTCCGGGCGAGTGGTTCAAATTTCCCATCAGGCTAAGGTGCAGAATTTAGGCGGCGAGGAATCCCGGGCGACCTTTGAGGTGAAAATCGCAATAGAAAATCCCTCGCCCAAGATAAAGCCCGGAATGTCCGTCACTGCGACCATCACCACGGCGGTGCACGATTCGGTGCTTGCCGTGCCCCTGTCGTCCATTGTAGCGTATCACGATACACTCACCGGAAAGGACCGGGAGGGGGTCTTTGTCGTTGAGGGCGGAGTTGCGAGGAAAAAGCCGGTTAAAACCGGAATTTCCGACGATAAATTTATTGAAATTGTTGAGGGGCTGACGCCCTCGGACCTCGTGGTGGTGGGACCATTCTCCGTCCTGCGGATGCTCAAGGACGGCGAGAGGGTCTCCATTTCTAAAAAGGTCCGCAGTTGGCGAAGGCGCCCATTTAGAAAAGGACCCAAACAGCCGAGTTGAGCCAGATGAAGATATATATCGGACATCGCACAGGTGCAGTTTTTGTGGTGCTGCTTTTTGCCATCGCTTTCGGGCAGCAGGCGCAAAATTACACTCAGAGCGGAACGGTTATGACGCTTGCGGAGGCTGAAAGCCTTCTGCTTGAGCGGAACAACGATATAAAGGTCGCCAGGGCGCAGTATGAGCAGGCGGCGGCAAATTATCTGTCTGCGTGGAGTCCTTTTCTGCCAACGGCGGGGTTTTCCGCCAACTGGCGCCGATACGACCATCAGATGATTTCCATCCGCAACGACCAGTTCATATATTCCCGGAACAGTTATTCTCTGGGGCTTTCGGCTGATTTTCCCCTGTTTTCCGGCGGGCGGGATTTGATTGCCCTCAAGGAGGCGAAACTTTCGGCGGATATCTCCCGCCTCGCCTACGAGGACACACGCAGACGAATGCACTATCAACTTGTTCAGGCGTATTTCAATTTTGTGCGGGCGGCGATGCAACTTGAAATTGCCCGCCAGTCCCTCGCACGCATTCAGGACGAGCAGAAAATCGTTCAGAAAAAGTATTCCCTCGGGTCGGCGTCGGAGATGGACCTATCACGGATTCGGGTTCAGGTGGCGCAGAAGCAGTTTGCCCTCGTTCAGGCGGAAAACAACTTTGACCGGGCAAGGGAGAACCTGTGTGCGATGCTGTCTCTGCCGCTTGACACGCTGATTTATCCGGATACCACATATCTTCCCAAAAGCGCCGGGGAAATCCCGCCGGTGGAACACTTTCTGGACAGATATAAGCGCAACAACTCGTGGCGGCAGGCATCGCTGGATTTGAAAATCAAAAAACTTGACCGCCTGTCATCATTTCTGGCATATCTTCCCCGGGTGAGCCTTTCCGGAAGTTGGGGATGGAGTGGGGGAGAAACGCCGCAGAGTCTGTCCGAAATCAGGGATGATGGCTCGGCGTCCTTTGGGCTTTCGCTCTCGTGGACACTGTTTTCCGGGACATCAAGAATCGGGTCAATAAGGCGCTCTGCGGCATCGCTGGAGGCGGCGAAAAGTTCCCTGAACAAATCAACCATCTCGGTTCAGCGGGATATCCGTGAGGCATACAGGATGATGGTTGAGGCTGTGGAAAGTTATAATCTTGCCACGGTGCAGATTGAGGATGCCCGCCTGAATTTAGAAACCGTGCAGAAGCGCTACGAACTTGGAGGCGCCACGCTTTTGGAACTTTTGGACGGCGAACTTGCCCTTGAGCAGGCGCAACTTCAGCGAATCAACGCCATCGCCGACTATTACACATACCGTGCCCAACTTGAGTGGCTCGCCGGCGAGTGATTGAAATTTTTGCGCCTATATCTACGGCGTCTGGTTGTCCTCGTCAAGCATAAGGGAGTCCGGCAGTCCTTCGGGAAGAATTTGCTCAAGCAGGCAGGGATACAGCCGGTTCTTCAGCAAAAGAACTCTCACCACCGAGGAATCAAGTCTTTCCTCCATATAGGGATTTTCCTCAATCAGTTCCTTCACAGCCTGTTTGGCGGAGGGAAGTTTCGGCGAGTTCATCAGCAGAAGGAGGTCATTTCCCGCCACAAACGCCTGCCTGACGATTTTTTTGAAATCCTGGTCGGTGAAGTGAACCTTGTAATTTTTTCTGGACCACTGGCGAAGGGCGGGAGCCCATATATCATCGGTCATCACCAAAAAATATGGGTCAACCATATGCGCCAATCCCACAATTTTGGGCGACAGCACCGCCGGCAGGGAGTCAAGGTCAGGATATATAAGGCTTGACATCATCACCCCGTTGAGGTCCCGGACGGAGGCGGCAAACACAAATGCCCCGGACAAAAGAGAATATGTCGGCGGGGAATATCTGGCTAATGTGGCATCGGAGTTGGTGCGGGATTCCCCATAGCCGGGGAAATGCTTTGCTATTGCCGCAACCCCGGCATCACGGAACCCACGGGCAAACGCTTTTCCTGCCATCACAACCCTGCAGGGATCGCCGGAAAAACTGCGCTTGAGATATCCTATCACCGATTTTCTATCATCGGCGACATCAAGGCAGGGCGCAAGGTTCACATTAAGCCCCAACTCCTTCATAACATTGCCCACAGACCTGCAGTAATTGTATATTGAATCCGAAGACCACACGCCCATCTCAGCGTGGGATGGCATAAATTTCATCCGGGGAATGTGAACAAGTCTGTTTACAAGCCCGCCTTCCTGGTCAACCATAAAAAACAGGGGAATTTCCGAGACTTCGTTGAATTTTTCGGTCATATTTCTAATCCCGCTGGCGGATTTTATGTGATATTGATTGAATATTATCCCGCTTACGGGGTTTTTCTCCACAAATTTATATCCGTAGGGCGCTATAACGAGTATCTGCGCAATTTTTTGCTCAAGCGTGAGATGAGAGACCACATACCACGCCGCAGATATTTCTCTCTCGGAATACTCCGAGGCGGTGGACAGGGTTATAACTACCATCAATATGCTCATTCGCCGCAGCATATTAGATAATAAAACGATTTCCCTTGTGAAGTCAAACACATCGTTCAGAATCAAGAAAACATTTGCTCCCGGCGGGGTTTTCCTATATTTTTCGGGGTATGAGGCGCCTTGGTTTCACAACAGTGCTTCTTTTAGCCGGGACATTGTTTGCGGTGAGCAGAGTTGATGTTGAGTTCGGCTCAGTCCCGGAGAAAGTTTCCGTGGGGGATACCATTGCCTATAGGATAAAACTCACCTTTCCGGACAACCCTATCCGCTGGGCGTTTGACTCGCTGTTTGCCCCTTATACCATAGGGCTGAAATTTTTGGGGATGTCCGTTGAGACGGAGGCCGCACAGCGGGGCGATTCCGTTGTGGGGACGACATCCCTGTCGCTGAAATTTACGCCGACCCGGAGCGGACACCTTGTGGTTAAGGACGGTTATCTCAGGTTATTTCACATTCTTCAGGTGGACACCGCCGCCGGGGACAGTATTATCGCCGCCGATACTGTGGTGATTAAATATCCCGGCTTTGAAGTTTATGCCAGATCGCACTTTGGTTTTCCTGATACGGGCGTTTTTGCGCTGTGGCTGGGAAGTTTTGTCGTGATTTTGATAGTGTTCGGTGGGATTGCCAAAATTGTGTCCGCCGAAAAGCGCAAGCCACTAAAGGTTGAGAGAAAAGTTTCCCCTGAGGAAAAGGCGCTGGCAGAACTTGAGGTAGTTTCGCCGGCGCGCCAGTCAGTTCGGGATGTGGCGGAAACTGTGTCGCGAATTCTGCGCGAATACATAAATGCCCGGTGGCAGGTCCCGGCGCTGAGTATGGCTTCTGAGGAAATTCTCAAAGGTCTGGAGGACAGGGGCTGTTCCCCGCACAGACTTATGACCTTAGAGAAAATCCTTTCGGAGTGCGATGATATCCGCTTTGCCGGCAAATATGTTGAGACGCAGGAAATTGAAAAACTTGTGGAAATGGCAAAGGATTTCGTGCGTGAATAATTTGCTGTTGCACAGGGGGTTTGGTTGAGTTAAATTTATCCTCAATTTTTTAGGGAGGCAAAGATGGAAAGCACGCCGTCTGTGGATATAGCGCAGTTGAACGAGCGAATTAAGGCGGAGTCGGCGTTTATAGATACCCTGCGCGCCGAGATGCATAAAGTTATAGTGGGGCAAAGGCGGGTCATTGACAGATTGATTATCGGGCTTCTGGCGGATGGGCACATTCTCCTTGAGGGCGTGCCGGGTATCGCAAAAACGCTTATGATTCGCACCCTCGCCGACTGCATTGATGTCCAGTTCAAGCGCATTCAGTTCACCCCCGATTTGCTTCCGGCGGACATCGTGGGAACTATGGTCTTCAACCAGAAAACCGGCGAGTTCTATCCCAGCAAGGGACCGATTTTTGCCAACTTTGTCCTTGCGGACGAGATTAACCGCGCGCCGGCAAAGGTCCAGTCGGCACTTTTGGAGGCGATGCAGGAGCGCCAGGTCACTCTCGGCGACACCACTTACAAACTCCCCGAGCCGTTTATGGTTATGGCAACCCAGAATCCCATTGAACAGCAGGGGACATATCCGCTTCCCGAGGCGCAGGTTGACCGATTTTTGATGAAGGTTCTGGTTGATTATCCGCGACGCGAGGAGGAGCGGGAGATAATGCGCCTTCACACCCGCTTCAGACCGCCGAAAGCCTCAAAAGTTGTTGAGCCTCAACAGATTTTGAGAGCCCGCGAGGTCGTGCGCGATGTCTATGTGGACGAGAAAATTGAAAATTATATATTAGATATTGTCTTTGCCACGCGCTATCCGGAGCAGTTTGGACTTGACGAACTCAAACCTCTGATTGCGTGGGGGGCATCCCCGCGAGCCACAATGTTCCTCAGAACCTGCGCTCAGGCGCACGCATTCTTAGAACACCGGGGATATGTGACACCCGAGGATGTCCGCGCCATCGCCCTTGATGTCCTTCGCCACAGGGTCATCGTCACCTACGAGGCGGAGGCGGAGGAAAAGACCTCCGAGGATGTGGTCAAAGCCATCCTCGCGCGGGTTGAGGTGCCGTGATTCTTTTCTCCAAAAATTGGTAAAAACAGCAAAAGGTGCTCTCATAGTGGGGGGCGCCTTTTTGGTCTTGGTTTAGCCAATTGTTTTTGTATATTTTAATTTTGAGGTTATGCACCAGGGAAGTGAGGGGACTATGAAATATCAAAAATTTTGGGCGATTTTGCTCTTGGCAGTTGCCGGGCTTATCTCTGCCCAGGAAATTCCTATAACGCCCGGCGCCGCCGGAAACCAAATTAACCCTCAGGTCGCCGGGGGGAGTTCCTGCTTTTTCGTCTTGTGGGAGGATTACAGGGCGGGCTCAAGCAACTCAAACATATACGGTGTGGCGGTCTATCCCGATGCCACCACAAGTTCTCTGGCTATCTTGTGCGTGGCATCAAACAACCAAACCAATCCGGCGGTGGCTTACAACCCCTCTGCGGACAACTTTTTCAACATCTGGTTTGACCAGCGCACCTCGGCGCAGACATACTCTATCACCTCCGACTGCACTCCCGATGTCGGCACCGAAGCGCTTGTGGACAATGTGACCTCAAATATGTATTACACCGAAATCGCCTACTCCGGCAGTGTTTATCTTTATGTCTGGATGTATAACAACGCCGGCACCTACGAGACACGATATCAGGTTCTCAATTCCTCCGGTGCACCGGTGGGAGGAGTTCAGACACTTTCCGGAGGCGGCTCAAAAAACCCGGATGTGGCGTATGACGGATACGCATTTCTGGTCGTCTGGGAGGATTCCCTTTCTGCCGGGAAGGGGATATATGGAAGATATTTTGATTCCTCCGGTAATCCTATTTCCTCTTCCTTTTTGCTGATTGCGGACACTGTGGCATCGGCGCCGGCGGTGTGCGGCGTTGAGGGAGCATCGGCTGACGAGTCAAAATTCGCCATCGCCTGGCAGCACTATGATATGACCACAAACGCCGATATCTATGTGACAGTTATAAACCATCTGGACTCTTCCTCGGTCACCTCCGGTGCGGCGGTGTGCACGGAGAACAACGCCCAGGCAGAGCCGGATATTGCCCACCATTCCAATGGTTTTCTGGTGGTTTGGAAAGACAGGCGCTCCGGTCTTGAAGACGATATCTATGGGCGCTTTTTAGATGCCTCAGGAAATCCCGTGGGAAGCGATTTTGCCGTATGCAATAGTTCCGGAACCCAGCGTGCACCCAAGGTGGCTTTCAGCGAGGACATCCAGAAGTATCTGTGCGTGTGGTCTGACTATCGCAACGGCTCAAATGAGGACATATACAGCGCCTTCATAAATATCCCGGCGGTGAATGTGACCCAGCCCAACGGCGGCGAAACCCTTGCCGTGGGCACAAACTACGAAATAACCTGGACATCCTCCCTCGTTGACTCGGTCAAAATTGAATACAGCACCGACAACGGCTCATCCTGGGACATTGTGGTCTCGTCCACGCCATCGGACGGCAGTTATATGTGGCTTGTGCCCGACACTCCCTCCGACCAGTGCCTGATAAAAATTTCCTCCACCTCCGATTCGGGGGTAAGCGATGTCTCCGACGATATCTTTACGATCGCTCCTCCGGATACATACGCCCTCGTCGGCGAACTTGACGGGATTTCTGCCACCAAAAAAGTTGAGGTCTCGGGGCATTATGCGTTTCTGCCGGCACGATGGGGCGGGAATCTGTGCCTCCTTGCCGTTGATGTCTCGGATTCATCAAATCCGGTGGTCGTCGCTGCGACGACTATTCCCGACGGCGCATATGGAATGGGACTTGAAATAATTGACACCCTCGTCTGCCTCTCAACCTCCGATGGATACCTTCACACATTTGACTTCAACGGCGATACCCTCGTGCTTTTGGGAAGTTATAATATCCACGGGCAGGGAGCGGAGGTCGTCGGAAGGGATACGATGGTGTGGGTTGCGGCGTATGACAGCATTCTGTGGCTGAGCATCGGCGACCCCGCATCGCCCTATGAACTCGCCGGCTTTTCCGCCTCAAGCCAGTTTAAAGGCTTGTGCCTTGAGGATACATTTTTGTTCTCCACAGAGGCAATTACGACGGGGGGTTCACGGTTCAGGGTTCTGAGAGCCAATGACCCGTCGCAGTTCTATCCTGCCGGGGGTTCGGTGAATCTCAACGGCTACGGCGAGGATGTGGACGGCGATTACACCACCGATTATATGTTCGTGGCTGATGGCGTTACCCAGGCAACAAACACCGGCAGGATGATTTCCGTAGATGTGAGCAATCTCGCACTTCCGGAGTCCACCGGGGCGTTCACATCGGATGGCGCCTCCATAAGAGCAATTTCTGTGTGGGATACAATCGCATTTCTCGCCAACGACACTCTCGGGGTGAAAATCGTCAGTGTGTCCGACCCCACAAGCCCGAGCCTTCTGAAAACGCTTGAAATCCCAACCCCCGGGACAAAGGCGGTGGATGTGTTCCACTATGAGGATTTCTTGTATGTCCTGACCGATTCATCGCTTCTGATATACCGCATCAACAACCTGCGGGCGGCAAAGATGAGAATAACCTCGTGGGTTTTCGGCGACTCCTCCGACGGCGACGGCTATTTTGAGCCCGGAGAGACCCTCGGACTCACCGTTGAAGTTCAAAACACGGGAACTGATACCCTTCACAGCGCCTGGATTGGTGCCACGGTTATTGAGGGCGATGCCTCAATAATCCCGCCGACAAACATCACCTTCGGGGATATTCCTCCCGGCGGCGTGGACACGGCGTTCTACAGCGTCGTCGTGGACGCCGATGCGCCTGTGCCTTCGCAGATAAAAGTTCTCCTTTCCGGGCACAGCACAGACGGCGGAGAGCCGCAGGACACCGCCATCGCCGACATAACGGACACCTCGCCGATAATGGAGATAGTCTCGTGGGCAATTGGCGATTCCTCCGATGGTGACGGCTACTTTGAGCCCGGGGAAACTCTGGGACTTGTTGTTGAAATTGACAACGCCGGGATAGACCCGCTTCACGATGGATGGGTGAGGGCGTCCATACTCTCCGGAGCGGGCTCCATATTGGGCGAGGATTCGGTGTATCTGGGAACCATAGACAGCGCAACGATTGACACCGCATTTTTCCGGGTGAAGGTTGACGATGATGCTCCGACGCCCTCGCAGATTGAGGTGCTTATAAGCGGGCACAGTGCCGATGGCGGCGACCCCAAAGATACCGCCGTGGCAGACATTGTTGACCGCTCCCCCGTGATGGAGATAACCTCGTGGGTTTTCGGGGATTCCTCCGATGGCGACGGCAGATTTGAGCCCGGAGAGACTCTGGGCTTGACGGTGGAGATAAAGAACACCGGACTGGATTTTCTCCGCAATGCTTGGATGCGGGCGAGGGTGATTTCCGCCAACGGCACAATTGTCGGCTCCGATTCCGTGTGGTTCGGAGATTTGGACACGCAGAGTGTTGACACGGGATTTTTCTATGTTGCGGTGGATACTGATGTCGTTCCGCCGGACACGCTCCGTGTTGAACTTGACGGGCACAGTGCCGACGGCGGCGACCCGAAAGACACCGCCGAGACGCAAATTGTGGACAAACTTCCGGAGATGTCCATCATCTCGTGGGAATTCTTTGACTCCACCGACGGCAACGGCAGATTTGAGCCGGGGGAGACGCTTGCGCTATTTGTGGTGGTAAAAAGCACCGGGCTTGACCCCCTTCACGGGGCGTGGCTTGATATCGGCGTGATAAGCGGCAATGCCTCGGTTCTGGGGGAAGACTCTGTATGGTTCGGCGATATGGACACCGGCGTGGTGGACACGGGATTTTTTATGATTGCCGTCAATTCAGATGTGGTGCCGGTGGACACGGTTCTGGTGCAGTTGAACGGGCACAGCGCCGACGATGGAAATCCCGTGGACACATCTGTCGCCGAAATTGTTAACCCCAATCCGATTTTCTCAATTGAGTCGTGGGCATTCTATGATTCCTCCGATGGCGACGGCAGATTTGAACCCGGCGAAACTCTTGCCCTGCAGGTGATAGCGAAAAATGTCGGCGTTGACCCTCTCCACGATGCGTGGATGCGGGCAGGCGTGCTTTCGGGGGAGTGTTCTGTGATTCCGCCGGATTCGGTGTGGATAGGTGAACTTGATGTCTCTGCCGAGGAAACTCTCTATTATTTCGTTGCGGTTGATACCGATGCGGCAACACCGGGCACGCTGGCAATTTTGCTCTCGGGTTTCAGCGGTGATGACGGGAACCCTGTTGATACGGCCACAGCGGAGATAGTCAGCGGCGCCGGCGGTTTCTGGGACGATATGGAATCCGGTCCCGGCGAGTGGACTGCCTCGGCTCACTGGCATCTGGTGAACTTTGAATCCTCAACGCCGACGCACTCGTGGTATTGCGGCGACACCCTGTCGCACCTGTATGGAAACAATTGGGACGAGACGCTGATTTCCCCGTGGATGAAGGTTCCCGAAAATGCCGTTCTTGTGGTTCATCACAGATACAATACCGAGGATTCCTATGATTTCTGCTACATTTCTGTGGACACTGGCAACGGGTGGACAGTCGTGGATTCCTTTGAGGGCACCACTGGTGGGCGGTGGGTCAGGTGGATATTTAATTTGAGTTCGGTGCCCGCCGGAGATTCTGTCCGGATAGCATTCAGGTTTGTGAGTGATGGTGCTGTGGTGGGCAACGGCTGGTGGATTGACGATGTGTATCTGGGTCCGCCGAAACCTGACCTCTGGGGTGCACGATGTATGCCTCTTGTGGCGCTGACCATTGATTCTGTCACCTTTACCATAAATTACCAGCGGGATGACGGTGTATTCCCCACGGAAGCAAGAGTGGTGGTTGATGATTCCGTGTTTGCGATG
>Ga0256842_1003212_pt1 | contig 11059 bp, 11 predicted proteins | sample 4559240metaG_FD_185973 | JGI IMG/M metagenome (GOLD analysis project Ga0256842, IMG submission 185973) | Hydrothermal vent microbial communities from Guaymas Basin, Mexico - 4559-240 | ecosystem: Environmental > Aquatic > Marine > Hydrothermal vents | place: Mexico: Guaymas Basin | collected...
AGCAATCTTCTTACCGCGATCGAGTGCAACGATATCGATCTCGATACCTTTATGCACGAACTTACCAACCTCGTCGAACTCGATGATCTTCCTAGACCGTAGCCACCTCACGTATTCGAAGCAAAGCTCTTCGAATACCTTCGCTACGTACTCCTCTACGCGTTCCCTAACACGTGGAAGAACTTCGCTAGGATCGATGTAGCTGTAGCGCGTGATCGTGGGCTCGATCACCGTGAACCACGTATGCATAAGCTTATCCTTGATACGGTACCGACTCTTCTTAGCGAAGAGTATGCGTTCCTTCTCAACGAAACCGAGCTTCTCGAGAACGTTGAGGTACTTAGACACGTGCTGTCTATGGATACCCGTAGCCTCGGCTATAGACGAAGGTGTCGAAGCTCCTTGAGCGATCGCTTTGAGAACGCTGTAGTACGTCGAGGGATCCCGGAACTCTTCCCTTAACACGAACAGAACTTCGTCTCGTAGTGGAGCGGATGGTGATAGGAATAGCTTGACGAGGATATCGTCGATCGTCCAGCCCTTGCCTACGAGCGTATGGTAGTAGGGAACTCCTCCCAGCAATGCGTAGACCCTAACCAAGTCATCTCTACGCATCCATGGATAGAACCTCGGTAAGCACCACGGTTCGAGCTCCCTCAGCTCGATTCTGTACCTAGCACGTCCGTAGAGAGGTGCTCCACCACCAATAACACTCCTATACATAACCCCAACGAGGCTTCCAACAACGATTACGAGAAGCTTCGTGTTGGGCAATACATGGTCTACGAACTTCTGTAGCTCTCCAACAACGCGAGGCTCCGCCCTTGCCCAGTACGTAAACTCGTCGATTACGATCACAGCCTCGCTAACTCTGTAAGCAAGGGATTCCAGCAATGCATCCAGCGATGGGTATCGAGCTCTCGAGAACCCTCTCAACCCCAATCCATCCTCGACGGCTTGCGCGAGCCCAGCGAGATTAACGTCGTGCTTAGCTGGTAGAGCATGGTAGTAGACGTAGCTCGAGAATCTTCTCCTACACCACTCTAGAACGAGTCTCGTCTTACCGATCCTCCTCCTACCATACACAACCACTAAGCACGGTCTGTTAACCCAAGCCTCGTCTAGAATCGATAACTCGAGCTCTCGATCTACGAAGGGAGTAACAGCCACAGTAGTCTACCCTAGGTGTGCAACAGCTGGAGTAGACGTATATAAGTATTGGCTCTGGAGATACCTTTGGCAATCGAAGAGCTTTATATCGATGGAACTCCGTGTGGTCTGGGTACCCACATGCCTATCCCTAGAGACGTAGCTGTGCTCGGATCGATGGAGGTAGCCGAGGAATTCGTGGATGAACTGCGTAGAAGATTCCTCGTAGCTACCTACTTCATAGCCTCTACACGTACATCGACCATTCCGGGGATAAGCATCGCTGGTGCGAGTCCCGAAGCTACGCTCTACACGCCAGCTCTAGACGTAGAGTACCTCGTTCACGGAAAGCCCATCTCCATGAATGTCATCCCCGTTACACCCGATGGGATACCGACACCAGCGCTTCTGACGCGCGTAGCTTTGGAGCTCCTCGACGTACCGACGATCATCGCGGACGCGGGTTCGTTTCTAGATCCAAGGGTTCCACACATCGATCTCCCGAGTCGTAGGGTTGGTGGTAGGATAGATGTAGAGGACGCTCTGCCCATGGATGTAGCTAGGAATCTGTTCGAGGAAGCTAAGCTGCTTGGCAAGATGCTTGGGAACGAACGTACTGCGTTCGTCGTGGGAGAAAGCATGCCGGGTGGAACCACCACCGCCATGACCATAATGGAAGCGCTCGGGTTCAAAGCCGTTGGAAGGGTTAGTAGCGCTGATCCCAACAATCCTCACGAACTCAAGAAGCAAGTGTTTTCGAAAGCCGTTCAGCGAAGCGGTCTAGGGATACCGGTAGACGATCCATTCCTAGCCGTAGCGAAGTTCGGGGATCCTCTACACGTCTCGATAGCGGGATTCGTTGCTGGTTTGCTCGAACGTGGTTCGATAGCTATGCTCGCTGGAGGTACTCAGATGTGTTCCGTGCTAGCCATACTTAGGAAGCTAGGCATCGAGTTGAGGAAGAGGGTAGCTATAGGTACGACGAGGTGGATCATCGAGGATCGGAGCTCCGACATCGTGGGCTTGGTCAAGGACATAGCTCCGGAGGTACCGATCCTAGCAACGAAGCTAAGCTTCGAGAACGCTCCTTACCAAGGTCTTCGTGCCTACGAGCGTGGCTACGTCAAGGAAGGTGTTGGTGCTGGTGGTACGCTGGTCGCGTTATCGATCTACCGAGGTACGGAGCTCGGATACGTGCTTAGGAAGATCTTCGAAGAGTACGAGAGGTTGCTAAGTCTTGGCGTTGTTGAAGAGCGTGGATAGGTACGGTCAGGGGATCGTGCTCACGTTCAGCGAACCAATCGAGGTGATCTCTACCGTACCTACGCTGAGCAACGTAGTTAAGCACGTGGTTATCCATCGCGTGGAGCACGATTTCGATCCGGAGAACCTAATCGAGTACTACCGCGCTACGCTACGAAGCCTTGGGTTGGAGGAAGCCGTGGTTCTACTAACGGCGGTGGATCTCGAGAAGCATAGCGTTGTTCTAGAGCTTCGCGAACCCTACGAAACCGTGCTTTTCCTATCCATCGGGTTCGAACCTCCTACCTGTATCTACACGGATAGGGTATTCGACTCCATGAAGGTATCGACCATAAACATCGTTGTGGTGGTGAACGCTCCGCTAAGCTTCAACGCTATGGTCGATCTATTGAGAACGGTAGCCGAAGCCAAGTCCATGGCGGTGGCAGACCTAGGTCTTCGATGCTCATCGCGTTGCCCGGGAACGGTGAGCGATGCTATCGTCGTTGGCAAGCCTAGGCGCTTAGGGAACTCGATACTGTTCGCAGGTATGTCTACGAAGCTAGGGAACGCGGTAGCTAGAGCTATCCATCGAGCACTGGTTAAACACGGTTTCGAGACAATGGATCTCGATGACGTGCTTAAGAACATCGTTGGGTACGGCGCGAAGGAGCTCATCGATATAGCTCTAGAGATCTATCGAAGAGCACCGATACCGGGTCTCGACGAGGAAGAGGTTCGGAGATTCTTGGAGGAAGAGCTTCGGAACGCTCTTCGAGATCCAAACGTTTGGAGCTTCCTTATCGCTGCACGAGAACTCGATCTACGAGGAGTAGCAGGTACGATACCCAACCTATCGAGGGAAGAGTTCGCGAGGGATAGCCCTAGGATCGTAAGCGATGAGATTCTTGGACTTGCGTTAGCGCTGTACCTAGCCAATGCCAAGGCTATCTTCACGATGTACTGGATCGAGAGGATGAAGAACGAGCTAGGGATAGACCTACCCATGTTCGAAGACGACGTGGTTACGGGGCTCCTAGCAACTATGCTAACCAGGTTCTACGATCGCTACGCATCGAGGTGATCGAGCTACGCTATGCCTAGTCATGGCGGGCGGCAAGGGTTCTAGGATGGGTTTCGTCAACAAGGGTCTGGTGAAGGTCTGCGGCAAACCCATGGCTATGCACGTCGTCGAGAACGTATCGAGGATCTGTAGCTTCGTACTGATCGCGGTCTCTAGCAATACCCGAAGCCTTGCACAGCTCTTTCGAGGATCTCTAGGGATAGATATCGTTGAGACGAGTGGTAGGGACTACGTCGAGGATCTATCGATGCTCCTCAAAGCCCTTAGGAAACCCGTACTCGTGTTACCGATCGACGTACCTACCCTGAAGCACGAAGACCTTAGCAAGTTCGTTGATGAAGCTCTTCGAGATCCACGACCCATAGCAACCATGGTTAGCGGAGGTAGGTTGATCGGAGTATCGCTATTCAAGGATGTGGAGGGTCCGTGGATCGATATCGAGGTTCCGAACCTAGTCGATGTGGATACCTTCGAGGATCTGAAGCTCGTTGAAGAGATGCTGTGCGGTGACGAGAGAGATGAGGTTCCACGGCGGTAGACCACCTCCGAACGTCATTGATTTCAGTGCACCGCTGAACCCTCTCGGAGTTCCCGAATTCGTAGAGGAGCTACTTCGTGGCTACAGCCGTAGGGAAGTCATTGAGAGGTACCCCGACTACGAGTATCGAGAGCTTCGTGAAGCTATAGCATCGTTCTTCGGTATCGATAGCGAGAAGATCGTTCCCCTCAACGGTGCTGCCGAAGCTCTCTACCTAGCGTTCCTAGCGATCAAACCAAGGAGTTTCCTAGCCGTGGAACCCACGTTCGGGGATCACGAGGTTCTGTGTCGAGCCGTAGAGGTACCGATGTTCTCGATACCCTACACCCTGGATCCGGTGAACTTCCGTGTCTCGCTTAGCGTAGAGCTGGTGCTGGACCTAGTCGAGAAGCTCGAGAAACCTGTTCTGGTACTTCTATCGAATCCAAACAATCCTACGGGATGCCTAGTCCCTAGAAAGGCGTTGGAGAAGCTTCTCGAAGAGCTTCCCGACGATGCCTATCTACTCCTAGACGAAGCGTTCGTAGACTTCGTTGAGGAAGGTTCTTCCCTCCTAGGCTACGATAATCCCAAGCTCGTCGTGGTTCGAAGCTTCACGAAGATACTGTCGATACCGGGTCTACGCATAGGTTTCGCCTACGTAGCTAGCGCAATGCTTGCTAAGCGTTTCGATAGCGTTCGACAACCATGGAACGTGAACAGCATCGCGGCATCGTTGATGAAGAGCATTCTCGTTGAGTACCGTAGCGAGTACCTATCGTTCATCGAGCGTAGTAGAAGAACCGTGGAGAAGCTTAGGGGTATCTACGTAGCGAAGCTAAGATCGATAGGGTTAGAGATCTACGATTCCTACGCACCCTACATCCTCGCTAGACATCCATGGGCTACGCATCCAGAGCTTCAGCGTAGACTCGTCGAGAACCGCGTCTTCGTACGGGATTGCTCATCGTTTCGATACCTAGGTCCATGCTATAGCCGGATCGCTATCAAGAACCTCGAGTACCTAGAGATCCTAGTCGAAGCCTTTGCGAAGGCGATGGGTCTTGGCTAGGTGTCTAGCGAAGCTAATCACGTTCCTAACAACCATACCCTTACCAGCGAAGGGTAGGCTAGACGAGATCGCTTCCTGCTTCCCCTACGTACCGCTGGTAGGGCTGTTCGAGGGTTTGGTTCTCGGAGGATTCCTAGCGATGCTTAGGATCTTAGATATCGACTCCCTACTATCGTCAGCGCTCTACCTATCTCTCCACGCATTGCTGACGGGCTGCATGCATCTCGATGGGTTCGCGGACTACGTCGATGGAATCGCTTCGGGTAGGAGAGGAATGGATATGGTTCGCGTGATGAAGGATCCTAGGAAAGGCTCCTTCGCGGTTACATGGGTATGCATAGCTATTCTCCTAACTCTATCCTCGACCAAGATCCTCGTCGAGGAACTCGATCCCAAGAACCTCGTCATCGATATGGTTGCGGTGTACGTTCTGTCGACGGAAGCCATGTACTTGCTAGCAGCGTTGGAACCCGAAGAACCTTACGAAGGTATGGCTAAGCGAATATCGTGCGAAGCTAGGAAACGTAGAAACGTTGCTAAGAACGTTGCGTGCATGGCAACGATCATAGCCTCTGCATGCATCCTAGAGATCCACGCAATCGTTGCAACGATCGTTGCGATGATTATCGTAGCGGCTCTGCATCTAGACATCCGTAGGAGGCTAGGTTTCGTAACGGGCGACGTGCTTGGTTTCGCTTACGAAACCGTTCGAACATGTCTACTCGTAACGCTAGCTATCAGCCACATCGCTACCTAAGCTTCTCAAGATCCTTGAGGTACTCGAGAAGCTCCTCGGCACGATCTCCGTAGGTTTCTCTAAACAGCTTCTCAACATCTTCGATAGGTCTACGCACTTCTTCCTCTCTACGCTTCTTCTCAATGCTTGTAAGCATCAACTCGATCGAGGTTACGGCTAGCAAAGCCCTCCTATAGTTATCGACTGCCTTGATCGATACCCTCACGGATAGTAGGAACGTTGCTAACGCAATGCTCGTCACGATGAGCGCCGTAGTATCCATCGATGTGGATAGGTGTAGCACGGACTCTACGAGTAGGAACGTCGTTAGTATGGGTAGCACGAACACTACGATGTTCATGTAGAGGATGGATCCGAAGAGTATGAGCATAGCCGTGACTATGGTTAGGGACGAAGCTACGAAGCCTAGCATTTTCGTAGCTGGATCCGGTGGTAGGATCACCAAGCTAGCCAAACACATGGCTACGGAGAGCACTACCAAGCTCCATCTAAGTACGCGACTCGCTTTCCTACAGTCGTCGACCAAGGTGTTGAGTATCGATGCAATTCTAGAGATGTAGCTACCTAGATCTGGGTTCTCGGAAGAGGATAGCTCTGCGAAGAGTTTGGATAGCTCCGTCAACCCCTTGGCGAAGGGTCTAACCACGAGGAACGATCGTTCCAGCTCGTTCAATCGGTTCAATGCCGTTGATAGAGGCGTGGTATCGATTCCTAGGCTAGAAGCGAGGTTGCCGAACCTCGTAAGCAGTTCCCTAAGCTTGGTTAACAGCATCACGTATCGCCATCCCAGTCTCTCGCTATTCGAAGAACTTTAATAGCGTTTCCCAGCACATCGCGAACAACCGGTACCACTCTACCAACGTTCTCCAGAGCACGGATCTCCTAAGCAGTTCGTACCCCCGTACAACAACGAAGCCGTGGATGAAGGGAGCTAGCTGAACAGCGTAGAAGCTGTACTGCGTCCTCGAACCAGCGAACCATATCGCTACGTATCCAAGGAATATCCCTAGCAATGCGTACCACAGGATCCTCGACCTAGGCTTGTCGAGAGCCATCGAAGGGATGCTGATCAGCATGAGTACGAAGGCTAGAGCGTACACTGGTTCCAAACCAGATGCAGCGAGGTTGAGCTCTCCTACGTACAGTGGAAAGGTGTTGAGGTTGAAGAACCAGTCGAGAGGTGTTGAAGCTGGTGGGCATCCCGGCCCTACGCACTTAGTTGATAGGTGCCACGATACGGCTCCGGTAATGCTTTGCTCGAACCATGTTCCGAACCCTAGGTAGTTTATCAACGGTATCGATACCGCGACCTGGATCGTTAGGAAGGTACTCGCTACGAATAACACGAACGCAATGAGTTTCTCGAAAACATCGCTTACCCTCCTAACTCCCTGCGAAACGAGTTGGTGGAGGAATAGCGCTGCTACGGGTATGGCTGCGAAGAGTGCGCTGAACTTGAAGGTTGCTCCCATGCAAACGGCTAGGACTGCGGCTACGATTCTTCTACGTAGTGCGAGGTACACGGCGAGAACGCTGAAGGTAGCTACGAAGATGTCTAGCATAGCTATCGAAGCGAGGTTCCTCACCATCGGATCGACTAGGAGGAGTACGGAGGTTAGCAACGCTAGGAGCTCGGAACGCGTAGCTTCGTAGATCAGTAGAAACGTTAGTACTACGAGCGCAACTCCAGCACATATCGATGGTATCCTCCAGTACAGCGGCCTATCCCCTAGCGTAGCCATGACCAACGCTATGAGGTACTTAGCCATGGGTGGATGCTCGGTGTTTAGGTACGTATCGATGTTCTCGGCATCTCCCAGAACCCAGCCGAAGACGATGTCCGTAGCGTTCGTTGCATGCGCGAACCTCTCGATATCCTCGATGCTCCGAGCCTCTACGTAGATAGCGGGTATCTTCTCGAAGAAGTACCTACCCGAAGGAAGCTTGTAGAACAGCACCTTGACTCCGTAGCGAGGAGCTTCCTCGACGGCGCGATCCATCATCGAAGCGTTTGGGTAGACAATCGTTGCACGAGGAGATCCCTCGAACCTTGGTAGGAGACCGAACACCTTCTCAAGGATATTCCTAGCGGAATCCACGTACCAAACCTCGTCCGATACGTAGCCCTTCGCACCGTAGTCCCTCATCTTGGAGATCTCCAACGATTCGAGTTGCTGTGCAAGGAGAGTGAACTCTACGGCTGCGATCAGAGCGAGCGCGATCAGCATCGCTACGACTCTACTCCTCTTCGAGAACGAGACGAATCTCTTCAACACCTTCGACACCCATGCCGAGCTTCGAGGGATCCAAAGAAATAGATCCATGCTCGAGAAGCTCGCGTCGAGCATCCTCGTCGAGATCATCGAGATCCATCGTACCTCCATCCCTACACAGGAGGAGGGTCGGCAAGAAGTGTCTCGAGATCCTAGATACGTAGTCCGGAGCCGATCGTTTGCATAGATAGATCCGTACCCTCATCGCGAACCTCCTTCCTTCCTAGTCACGAGCTTGATGATCCCATCGATGATTGCTTCGGGTCTCGCAGGGCATCCCGGTACGTAGCCAACGACATCGATGACTATACCCATCGAGTCTAGGAGCTTCCTAAGGTTTTCGAATCCTCCGAGATGAGGGTAGGAATAGTGCCATATACCACCACCACACGCACATGCACCTATCGCAAGCACTGCGCGTGGTCGTGGCATGGCTCGCAGCGCTCTGACCACCATCGGGAGGGTCTTGACGGTTACGGGACCGGTGAGGAGAGCTACGTCGGCATGTCTAGGGGATGCAACGAGCTTGATGCCGAGCCTCTCGACGTCGTGTACGGGCGTCAATGCATCGAGTATCTCGATATCGCAACCATTGCAGCTACCGGTATTGAGGTGGAAAACCCAGATGCTACGCCTACTCAACGCCATGCTCAACACCTTCGCGCTCCATACCTATGCGAAACGCGTTCAGAGCTCTAAGCGCCTCAATTCTTCTGCATTCAGGGCATAGGCGGAGCCTATCCTCGATCTCGATACCTTCGCTCTTCAGCACGAGATCCACGAACTGAATCAAGCGTTTCGTTGCATGGATCGAACCGCACGAAGGGCATGCAGCTCCTTCATGCGCTACGCGATCGAATAGATCCTCGAAGTTCGTAGTCGTTCTATCGAAGCTAGTGGTAGCTACGAGTGCTCCGAAAGGACATGCGTAGAAGCATAGGTGGCACAGAATGCATCGACCAGCGAAGTACTCCACCACGATCTCGTTGCCACGGATCTCGAGATTCATGGCATTGGCTGGACACACCCTGGTACAGGCTCCGCAACCAACGCATTTCGTAGGATCGAACACTAGGAATCCACGAAACTCTTCGGTTAAGATAGGTGGTTGCCTTGGGTAGCGAACCGTTGCAACACCACTCTTCAGAGCTAGGGCAAGGATTCGATGAATCATCGCTACCCACCAACCACCTTCCTAACGCTTCGAATCGTTACACCACCGGTCCTCAGGTCTAGGATCAGGATGCGATCCGTACACGAAAAGCATGGATCTATGCTAGCTATGGTCAGAGGCGCATCAGCGAGATCGCAATCCCTAAGCATTGCTCGTAGAGCTGGTAGGTTCTGGTACGTAGGTGCACGAACTCTCCATCGATACGGAGTGGTGCGATCAGTGATCAGTACGTGGATATCTTCTCCGCGAGGAGCTTCCACAGAACCGATCCCTAGCCTACCCGGAACGATCTCGTACTCTTCGTTAGCTATCCAGCCCCCAACCTTTCTAAGAGCATCGATTGTCTGCTCCACGATGCTGAAGCTCTCCTCCAACTCCTCGACCCTAACCATTGTCCTAGCCATGTTATCGCCTTCCGAGTAGGTTGGTACCCTAAAGCTAAGCTCGCCGTAGGCAGCGTAGGGATGATCCTTCCTAACATCGATCGGAACACCGCTACCCCTAGCCGTTGGACCCACGACGGCGTACCTCGTAGCATCGCTCTTCTCAAGTATTCCCGTACCACTCAACCTCTTCCTAACCTGAGGCACCGAGATCGTAGCGGAGATGAGTCGAGGAACTTCTCTACGAAGTTCTTCGATGACCTTCTCCGCGTAGCTAAGCTTATCGCTATCGATATCCATCCTAACGCCACCAACGATGTTTATGCCGTACATCTTCCTACTACCCGTCAACTTCTCGGCTAATACCATGACCTTCTCCCTAATCCTCCACGTATGCATGAACCCCGTGTCGAAGCCTAGGAGATGACACGCTACGCCGATCCATAGAAGGTGGCTATGGATACGCTCTACCTCGAGTAGCAGAGTTCTTATGTACCTAGCTCGATCAGGGACCTCGATTCTTAGAGCGTGTTCAACGGCTTGGCAGTAGGCAACGCTGTGCGCGTAACCGCATATGCCGCATATCCTCTCGGCTATGAACGGAACCTTGTCGTAGGTCATGGACTCGGCGAGCTTCTCGATTCCGCGATGAACCATGAACCCTAGGTAGTCGATGTCCACAACCTTCTCTCCACGTAGGTAGAGCACGAATAGCTCGGGTTCGTGGAGCGCTGGATGGTAGGGCCCTACCGGGATCAGAGCAACGCTATCGGCACCGATTTCGAGACCACGCCACGTTGCCAAGGGTTTGTAGAGCTTCTTCATCTCCTCGATCGAGACATCCTTCCTAAGCGGATGGAGATTCGAAGGCCAGTCCTCGGGAAGGATTAGCCTCCTAAGCTTCCTACCCTCGAACTCGATACCCATCAAATCCCATGCTTCTAGCTCGTACCAGTCAAGGGCTGGATCCACATCGATTACGGTGGGAGCCACGGGTTTCCGTGGATCTAGCGCTACGCTGAGTATCGTCGTGGTGCCGAGATCATCGAACGCGTAGACGTACAGAAGCCTGTAGACACCATCCCTAGACCTATCGTCGCACGCAGCCATGGTTCGCGGTCGCGCTCCCAACCTACGTAGCGTAGCCACTACGTTCCTAAGCTCGTTCCTAGGAACCTCTACGAGGAGCGTTCTATCGTCGAGTACCTCGATCCTACTCCTATCGATCCCGCTAGATACGAGGGTTTCTAGAACCCTTGCAGCGCTCCCCATAGAACCACCCACAGGATGGTTGTGGCTAGGGATAGGGGTACGAGGCTACGCATAGCTAGATCCATACGCGATCTACCTAGGCATGTAGAGATCGTTGCGTGGAGGATCCAGGTAGTCGTACCCATGGCTAGAGCTA
>Ga0256842_1003213_pt1 | contig 11057 bp, 10 predicted proteins | sample 4559240metaG_FD_185973 | JGI IMG/M metagenome (GOLD analysis project Ga0256842, IMG submission 185973) | Hydrothermal vent microbial communities from Guaymas Basin, Mexico - 4559-240 | ecosystem: Environmental > Aquatic > Marine > Hydrothermal vents | place: Mexico: Guaymas Basin | collected...
TGAAGATATATAAATTTAATTATATGAAGATATATAAAAAAGTAAAAATACAAAAAATAATATTTTAAATTATTTTGAATAAGGAATATTATGTTTATTTTTTTTATATTATTGTATTTTATTATTACTTTTCAAATAAATATTGACAAACCAAATAATATCTTTAAATATATACTATTAAATGTTTTCTCTTATTGTAGTAAATTATTGTATATAATCTATGCTTTTACTGTTATTTTAAATGTAAACTTTATACTGTTAGATACGAATTAATTTAACAGTAATAAGCATAGAATGTTTTTTATAAAATTATTTACTTTATAGAAATTATTAATGAAACTAAAAGTATCTTATGTATGATGAATTGAAGAAAAAGATAAATTTTATTCAATTACTTGATCTGCTACATTGTTTGAATTAATAAATAAAACAGAAAAAAATATTACAAGAGTTTTAATTGATTATTGAGCTTTTCAATGAAATAAAAGAGAAAAATCTAGGAATAAAGAAATATTGGTTAATGATGTAGAAAATATAGATGCTATAATAGTTACTCATGCACATTTAGATCATATTTGAAGAATTCCTTATTTAGTGAAAAATTGATTTAAATGAAATATTTATATGACTGAAATAACCAAGAAATTAGCTTGCTTAAATTGGAAAGATACTATATCTATATCAAAATCCGATAAAAATAAATCTGCTCATTTTAAAAAAAAGATGAGATGCTATAATACAATAAAAAATATAAGTGAAAAGCTTAAGAAAAATAATTTAAAAAAATACGAAAAATGAAAATTAAGAAAAAAATTAGAAGCATTACTTAGTAAAAATAATATTACCATTGATAAAGTTATATGTGAACTTGATAAATATGAAATAAATAATGTAAAAGATATAGATAATATTAAAAATATTAATTTATTATTTGATGAGAACGATTTAGAAGAAACATTAAAACATATTGTTACTGTAAATTTGGAAGAAGAAATTAAAATTAATAATTTTTTGAGTTTTAAATTTTTTGATGCAGCACATATTGAGTGATCTATTATGCCTTATTTAATTTTTAGTGACTGATATTGAAAAAAATATAATTGTTTAATAGCACAAGATTTGTGAAGATTATACAGTAACCCTTTAGATTGAAATATTACATTTCCTAAAGAAAAAATAGATTATTTACAATTAGAAACTACTTATGCTGGAAGAGAACATCCAGAAATGAAATTTTCTATTAATAAATTTATTAAATCTATACAAGAACATAATTGACCTATATTAATTCCAGCATTTTCTATTCAAAGAACACAATTTATATTAAAAATATTATTAGAAAATTATCAAAAATTATGAAACAAAAAAATATACACTACATCAGAACTTTCACAGCAAGTAAGTAAAGTTTTTTTAGATTATAATTTTGAAAAATATAAATATCTTTTAGATAAAAGAGTAAAATTTTTATTACCATGAGAAAGATTATGAAAAAACAAATTTGATAAATCTATAATTATATGAAGTTCATGAATGTTACAATGATGAAGTATAGAAAATCGATTATGATTATTTGTAACAAATCCTAATGCAAAAATTATTTTTACAGGGTATCAATGAGATTGAACTAGATGAAGTGAAATTGTTAATTGAAAAGAGTATATAGTTGTAAATTGAGAAGCTATGAAAATAAAATGTAGCTATGAATATATAAAATGATTTTCTTCTCATGCAGATAATAATGATTTAATTAATTTCTTACATAATTTTAGACCTAATAATTTTTCAAAAATAAAACTGTCTTTAACACATTGATGAGATAATAGATATTTATTAGAAAATGAAATATTAAAAAATAAAAAACTTAGAAAAATTAAAAAAAAGTATGAAATATTAATTCCTAAAATTATGGATGTATTTGAATTTAAATTTTAAATTATTTTATATATATGGTTATTTTAAAAATAGATAAACCTAAATGATTTACATCGTATGACATAGTTGAAAAATTTAAAAGATTGTTTTGGTGAGAAAAAGTTTGACACAGTTGAACACTTGATCCTATGGCTACAGGTCTTTTAATAATTGCTATATGAAAAAATCATACACCTTATTTAAAAAATTTTTTAGAATTAGATAAAGAATATATAACTAAAATAGATTTTTCTATATATTCAGATACTCGGGATTTAGATTATTTTGATACATTAAAAAAGTATAAAGTTGTGACTGAAAACAATATTAAATGAATAATTAAAGATAACTGTTTTGTTAGTGCTCCATATATAGAACAAATTAAAAAACATTTAAATAACATAATTCCATATGCAGATTTACCACTTACAATGTTTAGTGCAAAAAAAATTGATTGAAAAAAATTATATGAACTTGCTAGGGAAGGTATTGACTTAAAATTAGTAAAAAAAATGAAAATAAATTATTTTGAAATTTTAGAGTATAAATTTCCTGTTATTAAACTAAAAATTAATGTATGAAGCTGAACTTATATAAGAAGTATATGATATCGGTTATGAAAACAATTTTGATTGCCTTGAACACTTATATATTTAAGAAGAACAAAAATTTGAAATATAGAAATTGATTAATTATTAATATTAAAATAATTAATTAGTTAATTTATTTTAACTTGGTATAATACGATTTAAACATTTGAATATCGTCATATATATTTAATTTTTTAAATACATAATCAAAATTTATTTTATCTCATATTATTTTTAATGCATTTTTTATATTTTCTGGCAAACTTTCATTATTAAATCATAATAATTTTAAAAGTATTTTATAATTTGTTGGTTTTCACTTCATAAATAATTCTACTATATCAAGTGAAATAAATTCTTTATTAAGCTCAAAAATATCTCAATTAAAATATAGAATTAATTTTTCACTATCTAAATTTTCTAACCTAATTTGATAAGTTTTTCATTCTATCTGAATTTTTATATTTAAAATTTGTCAACTTTTTACACTTTCAATAAATTTAATTCTATCTTGATAAAAAGTTGGTTTTATTTTTCTTCATAAAAATAATAATTCAAGTTTTTTTGTATTTGTTATTTTTCAAGAAATATAATTTGTTAGTTTTGTTCATAAATATATTTCATTTCATTCTTTTACTTCTACTATTAATCAATACTTTTTTGCATAAGGATCAATAATAAATTTTTTATTTTTAAATCATACTAAAAAAGCAGAATGAGGAATATCTGGAGAAAAATTAATCATCTTTTTTTCTAAAATTCATTTTTTATCTATTTCCGAAAATAAATTAAAAAAAAACAAAGTCCGATGATAACAAGCTCATCATTTTATAAAAGAAAAATGTTTGTTTCCATTTTTTGGTAAGTTTAAATACAAAAATTGCATAAATAAATCTCTTTTTATGTATTCTTTTAAATTAAATATTGTTGTTATATTGTATAATTTTTTAACATCTAAATTATTTAATATTTCTTCAAATCATTTAATAAAATTTGAAAAATCTTTTTCACTTTCTATTTTATTTATAAAAAAACTTGCATATTTTAATAATTTATCAAATTGTTTTCTTAATTTTAAAAGATTTTCTTTTTCATCTAAATTTGTTGATAAAACATTATTTGTAGTTTTTGTTATTTTGTTAATTTTTCAAGGCAAGAAGTTCTGTTTTTGTTCCTGCTTCAATTTATTTTTCATATTTTTTTATTATTACATAAATGTTTTATTTCTATAATTATAATTTTTTTTTAATATTTGTGAAATTTTAAAAATGATAAAAGCTTAATGTAGAATGAAATTAATTATACTATTTCAAATAAATACAAATAAAATTATACTTCAAAACATAAAAGGCAAAAATGGTATTTTAGATAGTATTTTTAATTTTTTAGAACTTAATCATATTACTCATATAAATGCTGCTATTGCAAATCATAGCATTATTAATACATAAAATTCAATTCAAATTGGTAAATTCCATCATAATAAATCATGCAATATAGGCATTAACAGTCATAATAGTCAAGCTCATATAGCATCTCATCATCATAATCATTCAATTTTTCTTATTTTAATCCGTGCAAAACTTATTCATATAAATATTAAAAATCAAATTATTGCTAATAAGATTGCTGTTTGAAAATTTCATATTACTCAAAAAATTTGTGGTAATAAAAGCATAATTCATAATATTCAAGCTAATTTAAAATCTATTTCATAAAATAATATATCGTAAAATGACAATGCTATTATTAATATTGCTAGTATCCATCAATAAATTACATATAACATATTGTTTAAAAACATATTAAGATCAAATGCCTTCAAAATTAGATAAACAACAAAAATAAAAATTAATCAAGTTGTTATTTCTAAAAATGGGTAAACTATAGATATTTTTTTATGACAATATCTACATTTTCATTTTAAAAACATATATGAGAAAATAGGTACTAAATCAACAGCATTTAGTGTATGATTACAATAAGGACACTTACTTCTTCAAATAAAAATTCACTTTTCTTGTGTTTTTATTCTTCGTATTAAAACTGATATAAATGATCAGAATATTGTTCATATAATAAAAGAAAATAATATTAAAATCATAATAAATTATATTTTAACATAAATAAAAAAATATTTACATATTATATACTTTTTTTTATGTTATTTATCAAATCTTTTTTAAGAAACAAAAAAACCACTTCTATTAAAACTTACAGAAGTGGCTATAATAATAAATTTGCTATACTATTTTAATATTTTTATCATTTCTCTTGCATATTGTTTTGCAATTGTTCTTCATTCTTTTTTATTAAATGTTTTCATATACCTGACAGCTAATTTAAACATATTATAAGATTCAAAGAATTTTTTAATGTCTTGCTTAGTATATTTTGATTTTGATAATTCTTTTATTATTAAACTATCTAATAATTTAAGTGCTTTATTTACTTTACATACCTTAAATTCATAGTTTTTCACTTTTATTCACTTAATTAAGATCTTTTTTACTACAACAATGGTATTAAATTTTTTTGTGTATTCTTTATAAGTATTTAAGAATGGTTTAGCCTTTCTTCTTAATTCTGCTTTAGTTATAGTTTTTGCTTCATAATTTTTAAGAGCAACTAAGAAAGTATAATAAGTTTTTGCTAGTTTTGATAACATATTTATACCTCCTACTAATTTTGCTTTTCTTAATTCCTTTATTACTAATTCATTTAATATAGGAATCAATTTTTTATATTTAGCTGTAGTAAATGTAACTTTGTATATATATGTTTTAGCTTTTTCAACTGTTGTTATAGATGTTCATCAATTATTATTTCATCAATTATTATCTGATGGTACATACCAATCTCAACCTCATCATCCTCATCCTCATCCTCAGGAAGAAGAACTTTCACTAGAGGAAGAACTTTCACTAGAGGAAGAACTTTCACTTTCATTTCAATTTGCTTTTGATGTGGCAGCAAATGTAGATGCTTTACAAGTATATATTGTTATATATCAATTTGAATCAGGAGTTACTGTTCAAGTTAAAGAAATAGGATTACTTGGAACTCAATCACTACTACAAGAACTATTTGGATTTATTGTTAATCATTCTACTCACCAATTTCATCAATAGTGCTTTACTCTAGGATATACATTACCAGTAGTTCAAACATTCAATCTTATTTTTACAGGTTTTGAGAATACTAATATTTTATTTGATATACCAAAATTTACTCAAGCTCATAAAGCCCCAATTAAATCATTAATAGAATTTTCTGGTTGAACTCTTAAACTACTAAAATCAAATGTAGCTCATGAACTATCTCTAATAATTGTTCAAGCAGGAAGAATAACCTCTACTCAATTGTTTATAAGTTTAGCTGTTGCTGTAATTGTTACAGAACTAGCATTATTTATTGCTCATTCTATTCTAGAAACACTACTTATTGTAGATATTGTTACTACACGAGGGTTTTCATAAGCTTGTTCTCATGTAATATTATAATCAGAGTAATAATATCAAGCTCTATATCAATTGTTTCATCAATATCAGTATCAATATCAGTATCAATATCCCCATCAGAGATTTCAGTAACCATATCAATTTGTAAACAGTTCTTGATTTGAAGGTGCTGTGAATGTGTGTCCTACAGTTCTCCAGAAATCAGCAAATACATTTACCAACCCCGTAGAATATAACATAAATAATCATAATATTCATATTATAGCCTTTTCTCTAATATTTAACTTCATTTTATAAAAAATAAAAAATAAAATCTACTGGCCAGTATAATGAAATTATTTTAAAATGCAAATCTTTTTTTTATTTGTTAGATAATCGTACATGTTTTTGCAACATGTATTAAAATTATATCACTTTTCAATTGCTTTATTCCGAAATAAGCTAAAAACATTTTCTTTTGTATAATTTATATTTCGTCATTCAGCTAATCATATTAAAACAGCAAAATTTCTACATCTAACTTTTGTTGATGGATTTGAGTATTTGCCAAACATTTTATGATAATATGCTATTTTAAAATATTTATAATTTGAGTTATTTCTTGATATAAATTTTAAAATTATATCTTTTCATGAAGTTGATAATGAGTATTTTTTTACTATAAAAGGAATAATATCATTGTATGTAAGATACTTGTTTTGTCATAGATTAGTTACTTTTATAGAATTATCATCGTTTAATAATGAATTCATTACAGATAAAATACTATCAGTATAAGAACTTGTGTTTGACATGCTGTTATTTTCATTTTTTATAATTTGATTATTTTTAGTATTATTATTTTCTTTATATATTTTATTTGAGTTTTTGGGATTTAATTTATTTATTAATAGAATAGCTTGATTGTAGTTATCAAAGTATTTTTTCTTTCAATTATATCAAGTAAAATAGACATATCAGGATCAAATAAATATTTCGTATGTTTTTCAGTTAGGAGCAGTATAAAATTTTGATGTTATTTTTTCTTTTATAGGTTCTTTGTAAACTATTTTATCTTTGTAAATTACTTTGTCTTTGTAAACTACTTTTTCTGTGACTAATAATTTTTTAATTTGTGGAAATTTTTTATATGCAAACAAAAATGCAGATGAAATTATAAATAATAAGTAAATAGAAACGGGTGTAGATTTAAAAAAATTCAATTTGTTATTTGTATAATTTAATCACAATATTGTAAAAATATAAAACACAAATCATATGGTAAGAGAATAAAAAATTCTTTCATATAAATAAAATCATTTAAGTAATGTAAATATAGTTATTGATATTATTATTGATAGTATAAATGTTATATCTTTATTATTTACTAATCTATTTCAAAGATAAATTTCTCATCTTGCAATATCTTCATAAATTAATATTAGTCAAATTAAAAAGAAAAATATTGAATAAATTAAATTAAATCAAAATTTATGAAATATAATTTTGTCTAAAATTGCTATTATTAATATAATAATTGAAATAACAAAAAATCATTTTAAATAAGCATATTTTAAAACCCTAATTATATGTTTGTATAATTTTAAAATAGATTTATAAACTTCATTATTTTTAGTCTTATTATCAATTTTATATTTAGAAAAATCTAACTTGATAAATTTTAAATTAAAAAATAACATAATAATTGTTACGGTGTTTAAAATACCAAGTATTATTAAACTATAGTTTTTAAACGATAATCATATAAATAATATTTCCAATCATAAAAAAAACAGTAATAACCTTAAATAAAAACTATTATTCATGATCTTTTAATTTATTTGATAAAAACATTATTCAAATTTCACAAACTACTCATAAAACCATTGAATAGTACGCATAAATGGATAATTGTTCTGCAATTTTTTGTTGTTTTAGTATTATATAAAAAGGAGTATAAATCAATAAATTTAGTGCTACTAAAAATAAAAATCTAGAATCAACAAAAAAATCTTTTGTTTTATAAATATATAAAATTAAATATATATCAATATATAAAACGATAAAATGTAGTAAATAAATATATTCTTGTTTAAAACTTATTTTATCTGGATAAACAGTATTTAAAACTACTAAAGTTATTAAGATAAATGCAACAAAATATACTATTGTTAAAACAGTTTTGGAAGTTAAAAAATTTAAAAATCTATCTATCATAACAATCAATTAAATTTTAAAAGTCTTTTTATTGCTCAAGATAACTCATTATTTGCTTTCCAATTTAAAATTTTATTTGCTTTTTCCGAATTACACCAAACAGTTGCTAGATCTCATGATCTTCTTTCTACAATTTTATATGGAACTTTCTTTCAACTAACTTCTTCAACTAATTTTATTATTTCCAGCACACTTAGTCATTTTCATACTCATAAATTGTATACCTCATATTTTCAATATTTCTTCTGACAATCCTCTGATCAATCTTCTGTAATCTCTTTTAAAATCTTTTTCAGTCCTTTTATATGTCAATCTATTAAATCTATTATATCAATATAATCTCTTACTCAAGTTCAGTCTTTTGTAGGATAATTTCATCAAAATACTTTGACTTCTTTAAGCTCTCATTTCAATACTTTCATTATATAAGGCATTAAATTATTTGGAATTCAGTTTGGATCTTCTCACAAAAATCAACTTGGATGAGCTCAAATTGGATTAAAATATCTTAAAGCTATTACATTAAAATCTGCAAATTTGGCTAAATCTTTCAAAATCTCTTCCAATAAATACTTAGTTCTTCAATATGGATTTGTTGTATTTCAAGTAAGATCAGTTTCTTTTAAACCTCTTTTTAAAATAACATCTCAATTCACAACCTCAAACAAATCATTTTCTATCTTCTGATAATCTTCTGACAAATCATCTGTAATTCCTAAATCATATACTGTAGCACTACTAGAAAAAATAATATTTTTTACTCAGTATTTATTCATTAACTCAAATAAATTTAAACTTCAGGTTATATTGTTTTGAAAATACATAATTGGTTTTATACAACTTTCTCATACAGCTTTTAATCAAGCAAAATGAATGATTCCATCAAAATTATTTTCTTGAAAAACTTGTTCCAAATTTTCTTTATCCGATAAATCAATCTTATAAAACTTTGGTTTATATCATAAAATTTTTTCTATTCTAGATAATATTTCTAATTTTGAATTTGATAAATTATCAACTATAACAGTTTGATAACCTGCTTTTTCAAATTCTACTACTGCATGAGATCATATATAACCGAGTCATCAAGTTATTAATAAATGTTTCATTATAGTATATTTATACTTTTAAATTAGGCTTTTTATAATATTTTCAGTATCTTTTGTATCATTTACTTTTATAAAATCAACTCAAACTTTAGTTATTGGATAATCGTTTCATCAAGGGAAAATTGCATCTCATATAAATAAAATTTCTTCTTTTTTTATTTTTAAATTTTCTATAATTTTTTTTATTCAATAGCTTTTGTCTAATCCTTTTTTTGTTATATCTATTGATGTTGTTCAAGCTATTCATATTTCATAATCTTTAAGCTTATTTTTTATTTCATTTACTATTTTTTTTCTTATTTTTTTGTCAGGATCGAATTTTTGTTTTTCTTCAAGTGGAGCATTTTGTCATAATGCTGAATATGTAACTTGAGATCATCTGTTTTCTATTATTTCTCATCGAATTTTTTTTGGTTTAATATTTAAATTATTTAGTGTATTTTCTAATATATATTTTATATAATTTATCTCGTTTTCGTCTAAAAATTCTGCATATTTTCTTATCCATTTTCATTTATCATAATAATACATTTGTGTTCATATAGTTGGAAATAGGAATAAATTACTTAAATTTGAATTACTTTGTAGTAAAGTTATGATTTGGTTGTATATGTTGTTAAAATCTCATCAGGTAATTATTGAAACATAATATTTATTTAATAATTTTGAAAATAGCAAACTCATACTTGTTTCCATAGGTTTTTTAGCTTTTGTTATAGTATTATCTTTATCAAATACTATCATTTTTTTATTAGTAATTTTCATTTTATTGTTTTAATTTTTATAAATTATAATTAATAAAAACAATACTACTTAATTAATGATTTTAAATATTCTTTTAAATCTCAAGAGATATCATCGTATTTTAATGCATAATGTATAACTGCTTTTATATATCATAATTTATTTCAAGTATCAAATCTTTTTCATTTTATATTAACTCCATATATATCTTTTTCTTTTCTCATAAGCTCTAATGCATCTGCTAATCTAATTTCTCAATCTTTTGAAATTTTATTTGTTTTAGCTTTTTCTAAATAATCAAATATATCTGGTGTCAAAATATATTTTCATATTACTCAATGTCTTGACTTTGTCTCAGTTGGTTTTGGTTTTTCTAAAAATTTTTCAACAGTAAAAATATCTTTTTGTTCTTTAGTTTCTATTATTCAATAAGAAGATACTTCTTTATCAGATATTTCTATTGTTGCTATTACTGTAGAATTTTTTCTATTAAAAGCTTCCAGTAACTGTTTTGGTGCAGTTTTTTCTCAATCAACAATATCATCTCAAAATAATACTAAAAATGGCTCGTCTCATATTAAATTTTTTGCTCTATATATAGCATCTCAATCTCATAATGGATAAGGTTGTCTAACATAAACAAAATTAGCTAAATTGGTTGTTTTTTTTACAAGATTTAAATATTTATTTTTTCAAGATTGTTCAAGTTTTTGTTCAAGTTCTATATTTGCATCAAAATGATCTTCTATAGCTCTTTTGTTTCTTCAAGTTATTATTATTATTTCTTCGCATCATATACTAATAGCTTTTTCAACTAAAATTTGCATTACAGGTTTGTCTACTATTGGAAACATTTCTTTTGGTAGTGCCTTTGTGGCAGGTAAAAATCTTGTTCAAGCACCTGCTGCCGGAATTACACACTTTTTTATTTTCTTCATTTTTTAAATTAACATATAAATATTAATTATACTTTATACAAAGATATTTTTATAAATCAAGATTTTAAATGAGATATTATATTTTTGGTTGAAAATTTACTTATT
>Ga0256842_1003214_pt1 | contig 11055 bp, 8 predicted proteins | sample 4559240metaG_FD_185973 | JGI IMG/M metagenome (GOLD analysis project Ga0256842, IMG submission 185973) | Hydrothermal vent microbial communities from Guaymas Basin, Mexico - 4559-240 | ecosystem: Environmental > Aquatic > Marine > Hydrothermal vents | place: Mexico: Guaymas Basin | collected...
CGTTGAGATCGCCATAAGAAGAACTGCTAAGGCAGAGGCCGAACCAAACTGCCTCGCCCCGAGGAACTTGTATATGGCCACCGTCATCGTGGTGTATTCGGGTTTGGCCAGCATGTAGGTCGCTCCTAGCTCGGCTATGCTTATTGCGAAGGCGAATATCGCGCCGACGATGACCCCACCCAAAGCCAGCGGAAGCTCCACCCTCAGGAAGGCCTTCCACTCCTTGGCTCCCAGGCTCAGCGCCGCCTCCCAGAGGTTCGGCCGTATCTTCTTCAGGGACGTTGAAACTGCGCGGAGCACGAAGGGATAGGCTATGACGGTGTGGGCGGCTATGATTATCCAGGCGGTGAAGTAGAGGGGCGTGGTGTGGAAGACCCTTATGTATCCCAGACCGAGGGTTATGGCAGAGCTAGCCAGCGGGAGCATCACCAGGACGTCGAAGAGCCTCTTTCCCCTGAAGTTCCAGCGGTGGAGGGCGTAGGCTATGGGAAGTGCAACGAGAATCGAGAGGAATATCGTCGCCAGACCAAAGGTGAGTGAGTTCCTTACGGCGTCGAGCGTCGTCGCCCCGAACATCGGATTGTACTCAGTCGAGAATATTCTCCTGTACCATTCGAGGCTCCAGGTATCGTTGAAGCGCAGGGAATCGTAGAGGACAGCTAAGAGTGGAGAAACTATGAAAACGAAGACGATTAGGGAGTAAACTCCAACGAGCAGTCCCTTGAGGCTCAGCCAGTCGCGCCTCGTGAAGGGACGGGGCTTTCTAAACACGCGCTGCTCCTCGCGCTTGGCGTAGGCATCTAGCGCCCTCAGGTAGAGGTACATGAAGCCCATGCTGAGGATTATCTGGATTATGGCCAGAGCCGAGCCGGTCTTGAAGTCGAGGAGCACCATTATCGAGGTGAAGATGTCTACCTCTATCGTGGCGTACTGGTAGCCGCCGATTATGAGGGGAATCGAGAAGCTCAGGAAGCAGAACACGAAGGTGAGCATCGCGGAGGCAAAAATCGCCGGAGAGATCATCGGCAGGGTAACCTTCCTGAAGAGCGTCCAGCCCCTCGCCCCCAATGCCATCGCGGCCTCCTCGTAGTGGGGATTCACGCGCTGCCACAGCGACGAGACCATGCGGATAACTATCGGGAAGTTGTAGAATGCGTGTGCGAGGAGAATGCCCTTCCAGGAGTAGATTATTCCCAGATCGCGGCCGATGAGGGCGGTTATGAAGCCGCTCTTTCCGAAGAGGAGTATGTAGCCCAACGCGACCATCACGCTGGGCATGACGAACGGGACTGTTAAAATCGCCTTTATGGTGCCCTTCCCCGGAAAGTCGTACTTGGCGAATATGTACGCCCCTGGAAGGCCGAGTGCCAGGGTAAGGAGGGTTGAGGCTATCGCCTGCCCTATCGTGAAGAGGATGACCCTTCTGTGGTAGTCGTTGGCCAGAACGGCGGAGAGGTGTTTAAAGGTGAGGCCATTATCCCAGAGGCCGGTTTTTAGAATACTGACTAACGGGACGTAGAAGAAGATGAGGAGGAACGTCAGCGGTATCAGGAGGAATAGCTTCGAAGGCTTTATCCTCATGATTTACAACTCGGTTTTTGCTCTTTATAAGTGTTGATTGGGCAAAGTTGTTAAATCCGGTATGCTATCTATCACCGGTGATACCATGAAGGCTCCCGAGCTGGGGATAAGGATCGGGCTTCACCCTCACGGAAAAAGAAACTCAATAGCTGATTTGGGCGTTAAAGTCGGCCACTCGACGATAATCGATGGAGACGACATCAGAACGGGAGTTACAGTTCTGCTTCCTCCCGTCAAGAACCCCTACAGGGAGAGGCTTTTCTCAGCCACCTTCGTCATGAACGGCTTCTCCAAGCCGATAGGCTTCGTTCAGGTCGATGAGCTGGGCTACATCGAAACGCCGGTAGCGTTGACCAACACGCTGAGCGTCTATACGGTCGCGAACGCTATGGTCAAGCACATGATTGAGCTGAACCCCGATTTGAAGAGCGTTTCGCCGGTTGTCATGGAATGCAACGACTCCTACTTGAACGACATCAGAAAGATGGCCGTTCAGGAGGAACACTACTTCGAGGCCGTTAAAAACGCGAAACCCGACTTCGAAGAAGGCTCGGTTGGGGCCGGCACCGGAATGAGCGCCTTCGAGTTCAAGGGCGGGATAGGGTCATCGTCGAGGGTCGTCGAAATCGGCGGCGAGGAGTATACTGTTGCCTCCCTCGTTTTAGCGAACTTCGGCAGGAGGGAGGACCTGACGATAGTAGGGGTCCCCGTTGGCCTTGAGCTGAAGGACTACCCTGGCAGAGGAACTTCTGGAAGGGGGAGCATCTCGATGGTGGTCGCCACGAACGCTCCCCTGACGGCGAGGCAACTGAAGAGGCTCGCAAAGAGGGCAGTCGTTGGCCTGGCGAGAACCGGCGGCTACGCCTACCACGGAAGTGGCGACGTGGTTCTGACTTTCTCAACGGCTCAAACGGTTCCATTTGATAAGGAACCACACCTGTTCAGCTTCCTTCCCGACAACGCCCTCAGTGAGCTCTTCAAGGCGACGGCCGAGGCAACGGAGGAAGCCATAATCAACGCCCTCCTCCAGGCGAAAACAGTTGAAGGCAACGGCCACGTTAGGCATGCTTTGCCAGTCGAGAAACTGCTCGAAATAATGGAGAGGTACGGGAGGCTTGAGAAGAGCACCTGTTAAGTTCGCGCTTTTTCTTACTTTCTTTAGCAGTTATTCATTGGAATATTTTAAGTTGGCACTATAAGATTCATGGAAAATAGAAACTCTTAAATATGCAGTTTTTCCTTCATACCTATGGTGATCAAAATGACTCGAATCGTGCTGACGACCGACGAAACGCTGACGAGCACGTACCACGACGTTCCCCTGCTGGACTTCCTGGGCTGTGCCCCCTACGACAAGCTCCCTCACTGGATTTACAGCATTCTCGACAGCCAGCTTCCAGACGAGAACGGCGTTTTAACGCAGGCGCCCTACGGGCTCAGGAAGGTCGAGGCGGCCCTGCTGAGGGATGGCTTTAAGCGGAACGAGGTGGTGGCTGCACACCCGCACAAAATCGAGAGATTCATAGGGAAGGACACAACCGTTGTGGCGCTCTACGAGATGGACCCCATTGGCCTCGGCCCGGTCAGTATGATGTTCACCAACGGCGGGAAATGGACGAACTACACGAGCGTTAAGTTCAGGGAGCTCGTCCAGAGAATAAACCGCATCAGGGACTCCAGGGGGCTGGACTTCAAGCTCGTCGTCGGAGGCCCCGGAGCTTGGCAGGTGGACTTCAGGAGAGAGGAGAGGGAGAAGCTCAGGATTGACCACGTCGTCATAGGCGAGGCCGACCACGTAGCTGGAGAGGTCTTCAGGGATATAGAGACGGGCAACGCGGACGAGACGATCTTCATAAAGGGCTGGCCGAGGGTCGAGCAGATTCCCACGATAGTTGCCCCCTCATACAAGGGCCTCGTCGAGGTCATGCGCGGCTGTGGCAGGGGGTGTCGCTTCTGCGAGCCAAACCTGAGGGTGGCCCGCTACATGCCGATTGAAAAAATCGAGGAGGAGATAAGGCTCAACGTGAGGGCGGGGATAGACCATGCCTGGCTCCACAGCGAGGACATCTTCCTCTACAAGGTCGAGGACAAGAGGAACTTCTATCCGAACGCCGAGGCAGTTGTGGAGCTCTTCGAGATGGCCAGGAGCTACACCAAGAATGTCAATCCGACCCACGGCGCGGTGGCAGGAGCACTGGCAAACCCGGGGATGATAGAGAGGATTTCGGAGATAGTCGAGGCCGGCCCGGACCACTGGATTGGCATACAGGTGGGCTTCGAGACGGCATCACCGGGGCTCATCGGGAAGTACATGAACAACAAGATGAAGCCATTCTCGCCCGAGGAGTGGCCGTGGGTTCTGCTCAACGGAACCTACGTCCTCAACAAGAACTACTGGTTCCCGGCCTACACGACGATACTCGGACTCCCGGGGGACACCGACGAGGACGAGATAATGACCGCACGGCTGATAATCACGATGGAGAAGGAGCTTGAGGAAAAGCTCGGCAACAGGGCGCACTTCACGGTGACGCCGCTGGCTTTCATCCCAATGGGTCTGCTTAAGGACCAGGAGTTCTACCGCATAGACGAGATGATAACGTACGGCCAGTTCCTGCACCTCTACCACGCCTGGAGGCATCTGTACAAGGAGGTGGTTAGGGGCCTGCCCACGGTCATGAAGAACAACCCGTTCCTGATTCCTTTCTACCCGCTGGCAAGGGTTGGAGCACGTCTGGTCGTCAGACACCTGAGAAAGTGGGGAATCGAGCGCGGGTTCGACCCCGATAAGAGGCTCGAGCCTCTGGACGTAAGAATCGACGTGGATGAGCACAAATGGTACCCGACACCGTCCCTAGTCGAGGCATATTAGGGGAAGTAGGAAAGCGTTAACTTTATTAAAGTTAAGGAATGTAATAAAATAACGGGCCATAGAATAGCAGGGAATTAAATCGTATTTGGAAAAAGGAGGTGTCGGCCATGCCGAAGGTAGAGATTGAGAAGGAAGAAGGAGAAGTAAGAATTGCCGTGGATAAAGAAACCCTTGAGAAGCTGGAGAAGGCGGCAGAGACCCTTGAGGAACTGAAGAAGCAGGTGCCAGAAATTCCAAAACCCAAAATAGATGAAGTCATAAACTCCATCGTGGAGGCAAAAGAAAAGCTACTTCCACAAGTTGACTTGGAGAAGGTCATTGAAACTGTCAAAGGCACTGAAACAGAGCTTTACATCAAGTTCAACAACCTGACCTTGGACGGAGAAGTGACGATAAAAATTGCTCCGCTGAAGAAGGAGTGATTTTCCTTTCCATTTTTATGGTGGTAATAATGAATGCAAAAAACCTCGTGGGAATGCTCTTCAAGCTTCAGAGCTTAATAGCAGGGGGCTCACTTGAGCTAACGGTCGGGGGCAACTCCGGTACGATAACCAAGGATGAGTTAATCTTGAATATATCAAACCCGGAGGAGGTACTCAGGCTTGCAAAGGCACTGCGGGAGGGTATGGAAAGTGACATCACGAAGGGCATGAAAAGCATCCCTGACGCCCTGAAACTCCTGGCTGAAGTTGGGGAAGAGCTAAGTAGGGAGAGAAAAACACTCACCGTCAAATACTTGGGTAGAGACGTTGTGATAGTGGGATTTAATGCAAAGCCCGGTATTTTTGGGATGAATAACGTTGAAATTAGAGATAAAGTAGAGTTAATGAAACTCCTCTCCGCTCTTCTAGCGGCATTATAATCCCTCAGGGGGTCAATGAGCTTTAACGTTTTTGTAGTCTTCTTTAGTCCTTATTTTCCGATACAACGCCTCATTCACTTCCCCAAAGTCAGAAAAGTTTATATTAGTTATATTTGATATGTCTGACAGGTCAGTTTAAAAGTGGGGTGAAGGAAATGGATAGGAACTTGGACGAGGGTGAAATAATAGAATACCTTCATAGGGTGATGGACAACAGGTTTGCGAGCTTCATCCTCAAGGAGATGACAGAGGTTAAAAAGCTGGAAAAATCCCTCGGCGTTTACGCAGGGGTTGTAAAACCAAAGGGCGTCAAGGAGAGGCTCCACGCAAAAATCGTCGGCGAGGCCCTTGAGAAGGGCGCCGAGAAATTCGGGGTAAGCGCCGAGGCGATTAAAAGCCACCTCAAGGATCCCTACATGAGGAAGGGCTTCGCCGTGATACTCAGGAGCATAGCGGAATATGGAATCACGAAGCCCCAGAGGCTGGTCGCGCCTTTTATGATCGTCTGGGACTTCACGAAGCAGTGCAACCTCAGGTGCAAGCACTGCTACGCCAACGCCACTCCTTATCCTGCGCCCGACGAGCTGACCCTTGAGGAAAAGCTTAACGTTGTTGACCAGCTTGACGAGGCAGGTGTAGCTGCGATATCCTTCTCCGGTGGGGAACCCCTGATAAACAAGGACTTCTGGAAGGTTGCCGAATATGCCGGCTCTAAGGGCTTCTACCTCTCCGTTGCAACGAACGGGACGCTAATTTCCGAGAACGTTGCGAAGAGGCTGAAGGAGGTCGGGGTAAGGTACGTTGAGATAAGCCTCGACGGGCCGACCCCGGAAATCCACGATGAGTTCAGGGGGGTTAAAGGAGCATTCAAGGCCACGATCAGGGGGATAAAGAACGCCAAAGCCGCGGGACTCAGCGTCGGCATAGCCACGACGGCAACTCATGAGAACATTGACTACATCCCTGACATATTAGAGCTCGCGAGGGAGCTGAAAGTTAACAGGTTCATAGTCTTCAACTTCATACCCACAGGGAGGGGGAAGGAAATAATTCAGGAGGATCTCACCCCTGAGGAGAGGGAAGAGCTCATGAATTACCTCTACAGAGAATGGAAGAAGGGGGACATCCAGATATTCTCCACCTGCCCAGCTTACTCGAGGATATCCATAACCGCGATGGAACAGGGAGAGGGCGACAGGGTCTCACCAACCCATTTTGCCGAGATTGAAATACCCGCGGGATTCGGGGGAGCGGCGAAGGCACTGACCGAGTTCATAGGCGGCTGTGGTGCGGGGAGGATTTACTGCTCAATCGAGCACAACGGCGATATTCAGCCCTGCGTGTTCCTGCCTATTAAAGTTGGCAACGTCATAAAGGACGGCTTCGTGAACGTGTGGAAGAACAGCGAGGTCTTCAACAGGCTGAGGGACAGGGATGCATTCGATTACGCCTGCAGGGACTGCCCGTTCAGGTACGTGTGCGGCGGCTGCAGGGCGAGGGCCTACGCGTACTACGGAGACGTCCTCGCCCCCGACCCGGGATGTATACTGATGAAGGAGGAGTGGGAAAAGCTCGTCCAGAAGGTGAACACGCAATGAGGATTCTTCTAATCTCGCCCCCGACTATAAGCGCCATCAAAGCAATTATTGGCACGACTGGCCCGCCCCTCGGTTTGGCGTATTTGGCCTCCATGGTCAGGGACGAGCACGACGTGAAAATCGTCGATTCTTTGGCGGAGGACTACACCTACAGGGACGTGGAGCGGATAATAAAGAAGTACGACCCCGACGTCGTCGGGATAACGTCGACGACTTCCATGATACCGGATGCCTACACTGTCGCAAAAATCGCGAAGATGCACAACGAGAACGTGAGGGTGGTCATGGGAGGTCCCCACGTTACCTTTGTCCCGGAGAGAACCTTCAAGGAATGCCCCTACATAGACTTCATAGTGCGAGGGGAGGGCGAGATAACGTTCAAGGAGCTCATCGATGCCCTTGACAAGGGGAAAGACACGTCGAACATTTTGGGGCTGAGCATAAACATGGGCGGGAAAGTTGAAAACAATCCTCCCCGGCCCCTGATAAAGGACGTCGACACGATTCCTATACCCTCCTACGACCTGCTTCCCATGGATAAGTACAAGGCAGATGGTGTCAGATTTGGAACCGTGATGACGAGCAGGGGCTGTCCGTTTGACTGCGTTTTCTGCTCCTCTTCCCTGCAGTTTGGCAAGAGGTGGCGCGGGCACAGCGATTCGAGGGTTATCGAGGAGCTGAGAATACTTCACGACGAGTACGGGATTCGCGAGATAGAGTTCCTCGATGACACCTTCACCTTAAACAGGCCGAGAGCGATAAGGATTGCGGAGAGGATTAGGGAGGAGGGCCTCGACATATCATGGTCGGCCTCTTCGAGGGTTGACCTCTTCACGGACGAGGTTGCCAAGGCTATGAAGGCAGGAGGTTGCCATACCGTTTATTTCGGAATTGAATCCGGCTCCCAGAAAACACTTGACTTCATCGGCAAGAGGATAACTCCCGAACAGGCAGTGGCTGCCGTCAAGAAGGCGAAAAAGCACGGACTCAACGCCCTGGGTTCCTTTGTCATAGGTTTTCCAGAGGAGGAGAGGGAAGACGTGGAGAAGACCATAAAGTTCTCCAAGAAGGTAGGGGTGGAGTACGCCCAGTTCACGATAGCCACCCCATATCCCGGAACGAGGCTGTGGAGCTACGCCCTGTCGAAGAACCTCATCCTGACGTTCAACTGGAGGAAATACACAACGTTAGACCCGGTAATAAAGCTGAAGAACTTCACCTCCGAGCAGATAAAGAGAATGCTTCAGAAAGCCTATTTGTCCTTCTACCTGCGCCCGTCGTACCTGATTAAGGATATAATTTCAAGGAAGGGCTTCATATTCAGGAGGGCCATTCCGAGGGCAATAGATTTGCTGAGGGAGGGCCTGCTGTCCGGCTCGTAGCTTCACGAGGCTAAACCTTTATCTCCTCGTACTTCTTCTTCATCAGCAGGGCATCTTCCTCGATGTTCGGGCTCTCGCTTATGACGACGCCCTTAACGCGGAACTCCTTGAGAACCCTCAGCAGGTCTTCCCAGTTCATGTCGCTCTCCTGGAGGTTCAGGTGGTTCTTCTCGCCTTTCTCCCCGTACTCTATGCCGCTTATGTGGATGTGCATGTTGTCCAGGGCTTCCCTGCCGAGCCTGTCTTCCATCAGGGAGAGCATCTCACGCCACTCCTCGGTGGTATTACACTTCCCAGCGTGCCTTGCATGGGCGTGGGCGAAGTCTATCGTCGGCAGAACCATCTCAACCTCTTCGCTCAGCCTCACCAGCTCCCTCAGGTCTCCGAACTGGGTCGGCTTGCCTGTCAGCTCTGGCCTTATCCACACATCTATGCCTTTGTCTTGGAGACTGCTCACTATATCCTTGATCTCGCCCTTTATCCTCTGGTAGACCTTCTCCGGGTCCTGCTTGAGGTAGTAACCGGCGTGGAAAACGACGCTCCAGCCTCCCGCGTCGTACAGGCGCTCGGCGCTCTGGATTATCCTCTTCTTGCTGGCCTCGACCTTGGCCTTCTCGGCCGCGTTCAGGTTGATGTAGTACGGCGCGTGGGCGGTCAGGAGAACGTCGTGCTTCTTCGCCACGTACTTTATCTTCTTGGCCAGTTCCGGCCTCAGATTAATGCCCCTGACGAACTCGAGCTCCATCGCATCAAGGCCGAGGTTTCTCACGTGGACTATCCCATCCATAGTTGAGCGTTTTGGTGTTGAGATTGGTATTCCTGCCGTTCCAAATCGAAGCCTGTCGACTTTAAACATCTCCACCACCCAAAAGAATTAGGGGAGCCTAATTCATAAACCTATCGCTCGATCCTCTGTCCGAGTATCTCCTCGAGCTTCGCCAGGCTCTCGTCCAGCTCCCTCTCCAAGTGCTCAAGCTGGCGTCTGAGCTTCCGTATCTCGGCTTCCTTCTCCTCGATGAGCCTCTGAATCTCCCAGATTTCCTTCTTTCTGGCCTCTCCGTTCGCCAGAATCTCATCTCTCTTCCTTTCAAGTTCGGAAAGCTTCTCCCTCTCCCTTCCGAGGGCATCTGCCCTCTCTTTGAGGTTCTCTATCAGCCACTGGGCGGTTTTCTTGTACTTGCCCTCGAGCCTGGGGTATATCCTCTGGAGCAGGGAAATGAACTCGTCCGGCTTTCTAAGGGCCACGGAACTGTCTCTTACGACTTCGTCCGCTATCGGCTCGTGGAGGCGCATCCGCTTTATCGGCTTCTGGAGCTTTGAGACCTTCGAACGAACCTCCATTTCGGCAGTTCGGAGCGAGGAGGAGAGGATTTTTATGTCCTCTTCAATCTCCCCCAATCCATGCTCCCTGTAAAACTCGTCTAACTCTCCTTTCTTTGCCTCCAGTTCCTTCTCCAGCTCCAGTTTCTCCTTCTCCGCGGTGGCAATGCTTTCCCTCGTTCTCTCCTCTTCCCTGAGGAGCTCCCTAAGTCTGAGGTCGGGCAGGCCTTTTCTACCCAGCTCGTTGTAGTATTTCACGTACTCCTCGTTGAGCTCCTTCAGCAGGCGGTTGATGGCGTAGACATCCTTCTCGAAGATTATGAGGAGGTACTTCCCGTGCCCCACGTGAAGCTTGGCTAAATCGGGAAGGCGCTTTCCAAGGTCGTCCATGTCCTTTATACTGGCCAGCGCATTCCTCAATGCCGTGACGTAGTTCTTCTTCTCCGCGGTTACGATTTTCTTTATCTTGTCGTCCACGTTCTTGGGAACGTCCTTCCTCTCCAGGGAGTCTATTTTCTTTAGAATCTCCCGGATTTTCTTCTCGAGGTGCTTGTTGTACTTCTTTCTGGCCTTTTCGATCTCTCTCTCGGCCTTCTTTTTCCTCCTTTCGTACTCATCAAGTGCTTGTTCCAGCCTCAACTCTCACCCATCCCTTAACTTTTCCTCTCATGTAGATTCCAACGAGAACGGCCACCACGACGTCTGCCAGCGCAAACAGGAGCTTCGCGAAGACGTCTATGTCGGATATCGTGAGTATGGCCATCGCGTACCGGGTCGTCAGGTCGATGGTTATCCAGAGCGCGGGCATCAGGAGGAGCGCCGAGACGTAGTACCAGATGTGGTAGTCCTTCCGAAGGTACGCCTGTATGCTCTTTCCCATTATCATCACGGAGATTCCGATTATCAGTGGAGCCGCTATGGCGTTTATGTAGATGAGCGTTGCCAAGAGCGGCGTTCCGGGCCAGCCACCTATTATCTCCTTAGCGTACTCCTCCAGTCTGAAGTAGGCGTTTATGGCGCCTCCGCCGATTATGAGGGCACCCGCGATGACGGATATGACGAAGATAAACTGCTTCGCTATGCTCTCTTTGAAGTTGAAGCGGAAGCCCTTGGTGAAGAAGTAGCCGCCAATGAATATGAGTATCGTGCCTGTTATCGTAGCGGAGACTATCTTGACGCTGTCAGGGTACCAGACCCCTATCAGCCTCGCGATTCCATAGAGCAGGAGTACCATTCCAGGGATTCCGAGGACTACCTTTGCGACCTCCGGGTCGCTGAGTATCTCCCTTAGGTAGCGGTAGATGATGTAGTAGGTCGTCTCTATGCCCTCGCTCTGTTTGACGACTACCCTGTGGGAGCTTATTATCGGCACCTTTGAGGTTATTATCGGGAATATCTGCTCGTCCTCGGCGCCGTCGGTGACGGTGATGACGCCATCCG
>Ga0256842_1003215_pt1 | contig 11055 bp, 10 predicted proteins | sample 4559240metaG_FD_185973 | JGI IMG/M metagenome (GOLD analysis project Ga0256842, IMG submission 185973) | Hydrothermal vent microbial communities from Guaymas Basin, Mexico - 4559-240 | ecosystem: Environmental > Aquatic > Marine > Hydrothermal vents | place: Mexico: Guaymas Basin | collected...
GAGGTGAACAATCCTTTGACTGTAATTCAGGGACTAATAGAGTTTTATTTGAAAACTGGAGAGGATTTTTCCAGGGATGATCTTGAGAAAATTTTGAAAATGTGTAACAGAATTAAAAGCAGTATTTCCCATTTTATGGGATACTTTGATTCCACTTTTTTTGAAAAAGTGGAATGTGATATTTCACAGTTGATTGAAGATGCAATTTCGTTGTACAGAAATTATGCAAAGTGCGAAAATATAGTTGTTGAATTTGTAAAAAGCGAAGATATAAGAATAAAGATTGAGAGAAATTTACTTATAAATGCCATATTAAATATTTTAAATAATCTTGGAGAAATATTAAGGGAAAACAGAGGTGAAAAAATAGAGATATCTTTTTATAAAAATGGTGATGTGATAAATATTCTTTTTGAAATAGACATAGAAAAAAGTGGAGATAAAGTGGAAGATTTCATCTTTCCATATTCCAATTTTAACTGTAAAACGGAAAATATGGGATGTGGCTTTTTAATAGCATATTGGGCTATAAAAAAGATGGGTGGAGGCTTTAAGGTTTTTAAAAGAGTGGATAAACTAAATGTTAGTATCACTTTTCCCATTTTTTAAAATGGAGGGGAAATATGGATAAAAAGAAAATAGAAGAGTTCAAAAAGGTTCTTATTGAAAAAAAGAAAGAATTGATTAAAAAAATTGATGAATTAAAGGAAGAGAGTTTAAATGAAAATCTTGAAGATCCCGGAGATCCCGTGGATAGGGCTGTAACTTATAAAGAGAAGGAATTTTTTCTCTCATTGAGGGAAAAGGAAAGTGAAATTCTTGAAAAGATTGAAGATGCCCTTAAAAAAATTGAGAAAGGGAGATATGGGATATGTGAAATTTGTGGCAATAAAATATCTGAAAAGAGATTGGAATTTATACCATGGGCGAGATATTGCATAGAGTGTCAGGAAAAGATAGAAAAAAATATTATGGAAATCTGAATTACTTTTTAGATTTTATCTTTCCCCAGAGGTGTGTTTTTTGTGATTCTTTTGTAGAAGATTTTAGTGAATTTGGAGCAGTGTGTTTTAGTTGCAGAAATCTTTTAAGGGAGGAAGTTTCTCCTTCTGTTCTGGAAGATGTCGGGGATATAAATCTCCTTGGATATGTGGGTATATATGACAGAATGTTGAAAATTTGCCTGAATAGGTTTAAATATTTTGGCTTTTTAAATCTTTACAAATTTCTTGGGAAGTTGCTTGTTGAAGTAATTCTGGAAAATTTTTCAAATTTTGATATAATTACCTTTGTTCCGATGCATAAAAAGAAGTATATCAAAAGAGGGTTTAACCAGTCTCAACTTCTTGCAGAATATATTTCCAAGTTTTTTAATGTAAAAGTTGAAAAATTGCTTGTTAAAATTAAGGATACTCCTCCCCAATCTTCCATGGATTTTGAAGGAAGAAGGGAGAATGTCAAGGATGTTTTTAAGAGAAATTTTAGTGAGTTAAATGGGGAATCTGTTTTAATTGTTGACGATGTTTTTACCACAGGAAATACTTTAAGGGAGTGTGCTAAAGAACTCGTTTTAGGTGGCGTTGGAAATGTCTATGGTATAGTTGTTGCCATTGACTATTTTTTGTAAAATAGATTTTGGAGGTTAAAAGATATGGCTCATAAATCTAAAGATTTAAAGGAGTGGGAAGAAACCACTCTTAAAGGATTTATTGAAAAAAGACCTGAGAGGAAGGAGAAGTTTACAACTATTTCTGGCGCAGAGATAAAGAGGCTTTACACTCCTGAAGATATAGAAGGCTTTAACTATTCTGAAAAACTTGGCTATCCAGGAGAATATCCCTTTACAAGGGGTGTTTATGCCACCATGTATAGGGGAAGACTGTGGACCATGAGGCAGTTTTCTGGATTTGGAACAGCTGAAGAAACAAACGAGAGATATAAATTCCTTCTTGAGAATGGACAGACAGGACTGTCGGTTGCCTTTCACCTTCCCACAATAATGGGAGTGGACTCAGATTCTCCTCTTGCCGCAGGGGAGGTTGGAAAGTGTGGGGTGGCAATAGACACCCTTGAAGATATGGAAATACTTTTTGATGGTATTGACCTTGAAAAAATAACTACCTCAATGACAATAAATGCTCCTGCTGCAATTTTGCTTGCCATGTATGTGGCTGTTGCTGAGAAGCAGGGAGCAGATCTTAAAAAAATTTCTGGTACCATTCAAAATGATATTCTAAAGGAATATATTGCGCAAAAGACATGGATTTTCCCACCTAAACCTTCTATGAAATTAATTGTAGATACTTTTGAATGGTGTAGTGAAAATTTACCCAGGTGGAATTCCATATCAATTAGTGGATACCACATTAGAGAGGCAGGGGCTACAGCGGTGCAGGAACTTGCCTTTACATTGAGAGATGGAATGGAATATGTTGAGTGGGCCATTGAGAGAGGACTTGATGTGGATAAATTTGCCCCCAGGCTTTCCTTCTTCTTTAATTCTCACAATGATTTTTTTGAAGAGATAGCAAAATTTAGGGCTGCAAGGAGAATTTGGGCAAATGTGATGAAAAATAGATACAAGGCAAAAAATCCAAATTCCTGGAAGTTGAGATTTCATACTCAGACTTCAGGTTTTTCCCTAACGGCTCAACAGCCATATAACAACATTGTAAGGGTGGCCATCCAGGCCCTTGCAGCTGTTTTGGGTGGTACGCAATCTTTGCACACAAATTCCATGGATGAAACACTTGCTTTGCCTTCTGAATTTGCTGTTCAGATAGCCCTTAGAACTCAGCAAATAATTGCCCATGAAACTGGAGTGGCAAATACCATTGATCCCCTTGCAGGATCATATTTTGTGGAAAGTTTGACAAATAAGATGGAAAAAGAGGCTATGGAGTATATTGAGAAAATTGATAAAATGGGGGGTATGGTGGCTGCAATTGAAGCGGGTTTTCCCCAGAGAGAAATTCAGGATGCTGCTTATGAATATCAGAAGGCTGTGGAATCCGGGGAAAAGATTGTTGTGGGGGTTAATGAATTTGTGGTGGATGAAGATCAACCTGTGGAAATTTTATATATTGACAATACAGTTGAAGAAAGGCAGATTAAAAGGTTGAAGGCTGTGAGGGAGAAAAGGGATAAAAATAGATGGGAAAAAAGTCTTAAAGAATTAAAAATGGCGGCTCAAAGGGATTTGAATTTGATGCCCTTTATTTTAGATGCGGTTAAATCTTATGCAACCATTGGGGAAATTGTAAATACTTTGAAAGAGGTCTATGGGGAGTATGAAGAACCCATATTTATTTAGCTTTTTAGAAATCAGGAGGAGATATGGAAAGGAAAATAAGAGTTTTAATTGGAAAACCAGGGCTTGATGGTCATGATAGAGGAGCTAAGGTTATAGCAAGGGCTTTAAGGGATGCTGGAATGGAAGTGATATATACAGGTTTAAGGCAGACACCAGAACAAATTGTGAATACTGCACTCCAGGAAGATGTGGATGCAATAGGTCTTTCTATTCTTTCAGGGGCCCATATGCATCTTTTCCCTGAAGTTGTGAAACTTGCAAGGGAGAAAGGTTTAGATGATGTTATTATCTTTGGTGGGGGAATTATACCTAAACAGGATGTTCCCAAGTTAAAAGAAGCTGGAGTTGCAGAGATTTTTCTTCCGGGCACACCTACAGAAGATGTGGTAAAATTTTTAAAGAAGAATGTAAAAAGAAAGTGAATTTTATAGATGGGTGCTGAGTACTTTTCTTCTGGTTAGTTCATCTAAGATTCTGTCTTTTTCTTCTTTTTTTAGTTTTGGGGTGTTAAGTAGCCTCTGCTCAAGTTCTACAGATGGTATTTTGTTGTATTCTGCATAGAGACTTCTGAGATATAAATAGAAATTAAAATAGGGATTTGGTGTATTTTTATAAATGGAAAAGTTTTCCCTTGTAGAATAGAAGGTCTTTAAAAATTTAAAAAGGGTCGACCATTTCATGCCCACTTCTGTTACTTTTTGAAATTCCATTTTTCCTTCTTCCATCAATAAGATGGTTGGATACCATAGGAATCCTTCTCTGGAATAGATATTTAAATTATCCAGGATTATCAGATTTGTATCCGGAGGAAATTTTGTAATGTCGTATGCGTTGTAAAGAAGCCTTGAAAATGTTTCCACATTTAGAGAAATGGTGGTTTTGCCTTCTGATTTTAGAGGTATTGTTTGAAAAAAATTCTCACCATAGGCCCAGAGTATTATGGAAGGGGAATAGAGAAAGGCATTGCAGATGTGGTCAAAGGATGCCTTTATCTTTGTTTCCCCTATATAAATTGGTAGAGGATAGTTTTTACTTATGAAGAAAATTTTTAAAATTTCCTCTATTGAAAGTTTATCTATGGGAATTAACATTTTTTCCATTTTTAAATTTACCCCTCAAAGGATAGATTATATAGATTAATTTTTAATAAAATCAATAGATATCTTAAAAAATTAATATTGCTTTCAGTTTTTGGTAAAATATATTTTGGTGAAAGTATTCGTGAGGAGGAAATATGGTGTCTGAAAATTATAATGAAGCAATTGAATTGATAAGAAAAAGTAAATATACAATTGCTTTAACGGGGGCGGGGGTATCTGTGGAGTCTGGATTGCCCGATTTTAGATCTCCAGATGGAATCTGGAGCAAATATGACATTAGCAAGTACGCATATCTTGCAAATTTTTATGAGGATCCTAAAAGAATATGGGATTTTGTCAGGGAACTATATTCATCCTATTCTGATGCTAAGCCCAACATTGGTCACATCTCTCTTGCAAAAATGGAAGAAATGGGTTTTTTAAAGTGTATAATTACTCAAAATATTGACAATTTACATCAAAAAGCAGGTTCCAGGTGTGTTATAGAATTTCATGGGAATATAACCCATCTTAGATGTTTAAAGTGTGGAAAGGTGTATAAAAGGGAAGAGAGGGATCCTTTTAAGTGGGAGGTTCCAATCTGTGATTGTGGGAATCCATTGAAACCAGATTTTATATTTTTTGGTGAGGGGATTTTTGAGGATGTTCTAAATAGGTCCTTTGAAATGGCTAAAAAATGTGAGGTTTTCCTGATAATTGGGACTTCTGCTGAAGTTCAACCGGCCTCAATGCTTCCCCTTGTGGCTAAGGAAAGTGGTGCCAGATTAATTGATATAAATTTGAAACCTTCCAGAATAACCCTGGATGGATACAGTGACTATTTTCTCAGGGGAAAATTTACTGAGATAATGAGTAAAATGGTGAAGGATCTTGAGGGTGAAAAATAGATATTTTTTCTCTATAGTGATTTTAAATTTTAATGGTTATTGGTTGATAAGGGATTGCCTCTTACATATAGAGAAACAAACATTTTCTGATTATGAAGTAATTGTGGTGGACAATGGTTCCACTGATGGTTCTGTTGACTTTTTGCGTAGGTATGTTTCTGGGAAAAAAAATTACAAATTGATTTTGTTAAATGAAAATAAAGGATATACCGGTGGAAATAATATAGGTTTTAAGCATGTTGAGGGAAAATATATTTTACTTTTAAATAATGATGCCTTCATAAAGGAAGACTTTCTTATGCGTGCACATCAACATATAAAGGAAAACAATGAATATCAAATGTTTGCCACAAAGGTTTTGAGATGGGATGATCCTGAAATTATTGATAAGGTGGGACATCTTATATATCCAGATGGATTGAACAGGGGTAGGGGACATTTACAAAGGGATGAAGGTCAGTTTGATGAAGTGGAGGAAATACTCTGGCCTGACGGTTCTGCAGCAATTTATAGTGGGGAATTAATTCGAGAGGTAAGGGGATTTGATGAAGTATTTTTTGCATATGGAGATGATGCGGATCTTGGAATGAGATCTCGTTTATTGGGATATAAGGCTCAGTATTTACCCTTTTGTATTTCTTTGCATAAACATTCTTCAACTGCTGGTAGGTTTTCTCCTCTTAAGATAATGCTTGTTGAAAGGAATAGATTGTTTTTGTTGGTTAAAAATTTTCCCTTAAAGAAGGTTTTAATCTCCCCATACTACACATTTATCAGATATGCATATAACTTCTACGGCTTGTTAAAAAATAGAGGGTCGGCGGGAGAATTTAAAAGAGAAAATGGAAGTTTTAAGTTATTTTTTGCACTCCTAAAAGCATATGTGAGTTTTTTTAAAAATTTACCCCATATACTATCTGAAAGAAGGAAGATTCAAAAATCGAGGAAGTTAAGTACCAGAGAAATATGTAAAATACTTGAAAAATATAGAATAGATGTGAAAGAGCTGACACTGAATTAGAAGAGGAGGGTTACCCTCCTCTTCACTACTTCTTTTTTTTCATCCATTCAGGTTTTATGAGGTTTACAGGAATTTTTAAATACCAATTCTGATCACATGTGGGATATATTTTCCCCTTTACCTTTATATACTTTATCATTAAATTTCTTATATCAGATGGATTTTTTTCGAGAATTTTTGCCCTTTTAAACATTTCATATTGCCCTCCGCCATAGGCCTGATAACTGGATACCGCAACTGAGTATTTCTTTCCCATATCCATTGGCAGATTGTTAAAATAAAGTCTTTCAATCCTTTTTCCAACTGGCTTTAATGGGTTAATAACATAGGTGGCACCTTGAAGTGTGTCAAAATTATAATGTCTGAATTTTGGGTTTATTTTTAGATTTAAGATTTTTTCTACAGGATTCCATGTAAATTCATTCCCATAATATTCCGCAGAGTGTTCAAGGGCTTCTTTAATATCTCTTCCAGAAAGTTCAAGGCTTACTAAGGAGTTTTCGTAGATATAAAAGGAGTAGATATCCCGTACTCTAATGGGACCCTTTTTTATTGTTATGGGGTGGCCAGGCAGATAAGAAGCCATTGCCATCTGAGAGTGAACAGTTTCCTTCATAATATTTTCAAGGAGATCCATTAAAGGATTATCTTCTATTTGAACAGTTTCAGTTGTAAAGTCCCCTTCAGCATATCCTATAATGGAATTTACCCATTTCAGGACTTCATTGTGATAGGGTTCAATTAGTTTTACTACCTCTGGATCGGGTGGAATTTTATATTTCATTTTTATGTTATGCCCATACTTCTTTGTTATTTTCCATTTCCCATTTATTTTTTCAAAAATTAAAACATCATGGGTTACATATTTTCCCCAACAACTTCCCTGAGAGGCTAAAACTCCATTTATGAGAAAGGGAGGGATATTTCTGTGGGCATGTCCCGTAAGGAGCACATCTACCCCTTTTACATTTTTTGCAATGAAATATGCCTTACTCTCATAGAAACTGTCATCAGGCTTGCCGGTTTTTAAATCCGCCCCAAATCCCTCATGTGTATCTATGATTACTGCATCCACCTTTTCCTTTTCCCTCACATATTTAACCCATTTTTGGGCTTCTTTTGCTGTATCTTTCCAGATGAGATCATCTATGTGTTCCTTTGGCTCCCAATTTGGGATATTACTTGTTGTTAAACCTATTATTGCAATTTTAACCCCATCAAAGTTTTTTACTATATAGGGTTTGAAAAATGGCCATTTTGCCCCTTTTTTATATGTATTTGCAGATAGCAGGGGACAGTGAAGGTCTTTTTGATATTTAAATAGGACATCCAGTCCATAATTGTATTCGTGATTACCTATTGTTGCACAGTCATAGTGAAGATAGTTCATGATAAGTGCCATTGGGTTTATCTTATCTTTTCTGATAACTTCAAAATAATAAGTGAGAGGAGTTCCCTGGATGGTGTCACCGTTATCCACAAGGATAACATTTTTATATTTTTTTCTCACCTCTTTAATGTATGTTGCCACCTTTGCAAGTCCTCTGCTTACTTCTTTTCCATTAAAATAGTTATAGGGCATAATTCTTCCGTGAAGATCCGTTGTCTGGATTATATCCACTCTAACTTTATTTTGGGGAAAAATAAGAGGGGAGAGAAGAAAGATAATGATTAAAAGAAGATGGAATCTTTTCATTTTAGGTTCTCCTTTTTTAAAAAGTTTTTAAGGTTTTCATAACTTTTTTTGCCTATCAAATTTTCCACTGTTTCCCTTTTGGCATCTAAAAGTTCTTCCACACTTGAAAAAGTCTTTAGTAGTTTTTTTGCCTTTATGGGACCAATTGTAGGTATTTTTGTAAGTGAAATCTTTAAGAAATCCCGGTCCCTCAAAATTCTGTGATAGTTTATGGAAAATCTATGAACTTCGTTTCTTATCATCTGAATGAATTTTAAAACCGGGGAATGCTGTGATAATTTTATTTCATATCCATTTTTTGTGTAAATTATTTCCTCTTTTTTGGCAATTGATATAATGTCCATTTTTCCCTTTATATTAAGTTCAGAAAGTGCTTTTAATGCAGACTGTAATTGTCCTTTTCCACCATCAATTATGATTAAATCTGGCAAATTTTTTTCACTAACTTTGCCATATTTTCTCTTTACAATTTCATAAATTGAAAGGAAATCATTTTGTGTATTTAAAGATTTTATCCTGAATCTTCTATATCTGTTTTTTTGGAATTTCCCATTTTTAAAGGCAATAACAGTTCCTACTAAATATTTGTCTCCTAAATTTGAGATATCAATGGCTTCAATTAAACTGGGGATTTTTGTAAGACGTAATTCCTCTTTTAGTTCATTCATTAATCCACTTAAGACCTCTTCAGGTATTTGTTCCCTTAAATTTTTCCCAGCAAGGTTTAGTACCATAAGTGGTATTCCTTTGGGTGAAAACCTAAATTCTACTTCTTTTTTAAGATTTTTTAAAGTGACTTCCTTTATAAGTGATATATCGATTTTTTGGGGAAAGTAAATGGTATCAATGTCATCTATTTTATTTAAGAGAAATGAAGAAACAACTTCATTTATACTATTTGAAAGGGTGTCTCCAAAACTCTTTTCGAGATAGAATGAATCAAATTCCTTAAATACACCATCTTCCATATATATTATTGCAATACCCATGTAAAGATTTCCTCTCTTAAAGTTTACAAAGAGATTTTTACCCTTTATGTCTGTAAAGATACTTTGTTTTTCAGAGAGTTTTTTAATGGCATTTAATTGTTCCCTGAGTTCTATTCCCCTTTCAAATTTGAGGTCACCTATGGCTTTTTTTATTTCCTCCTCAATTTCTGTAATTAGGGTTTTGTATTCCTTTTTTAGAAATAAAATTGCCTTTTTTACTTCTTTTTCATATTTTTCCTTGGAGATTTTATTTGGAATACAGGGAGCAAGGCATCTATCTAAATAGTATTTCAGGCATGGTCTTTCTCTTTTTTGCTTTCTTAGGTCCATTTTACAGGTTCTTATTTTGAAGTTTGTTTCAACTATTTCAAGAATCTTTTTGGCGCTTTTTGAGGAAATGAATGGTCCCACATGAAAATCATTTTTTTCCAGGTCATCCCTTCTCACATAATAAATTCCTGGAAATGGATCTTTCAGGTCAATTTTTAGATAGGGATAACTTTTATCATCCCTCATCATTACATTATATTTTGGTTTGTATTTGTTTATAAGTTTCATTTCCAGGAGAAAGGCCTCATATTCTGAAGATGTAATTATAAATTTTATGTCCTTAATTTCTTTGAGCAAATAAAAGGTCTTTTCAAATGGGTTAAACTTTTTTGAAAAATAGGAAGAAACCCTTTTTTTGAGGTTTTTGGCTTTACCTATGTAAATTATTTTTCCCTTTCCATCTATGAATTTATACACCCCGGGTTTTTCAGGCAGGTTTAAAGTAAAATTTTCTCTATTCATAATTTTTTGCTACTACAATGGAAAAATTTTCCACATTCAAAAATTTTTTGTATGTCTGGTAAATATCTTCAGGTTTAACTGAATTAACAAATTCGGCATATTTGGAAAATCTATCTATTGATAATTTGCAGGTTTTTAAAGTGAGAAAGTAGTTTATGTAGTTATCTGTTGAGCGAAATTGTGAGTAGAAATCTTTAATCATTTCCCTTTTTGCCCTTTCAATTATCTCCCTTTTGAGTATGAAATTTTTAGCAAGTTTTAATGCCTTCATAATTTCTTCAGCGAGATTTAGGGGATCGTTTTCAACGATTTCGGAGAAGAAAAAAATGGCGCCTTCTCTTCTTGAACTTTCATAGGTAAAGTTTGAAAATGGATTCTTGAAGTTGATTTTACGGTTAAAAAGATCTGCAATTAGATTTAAAGTTCCATTTTTCCCCCATCCCAATATGTATTCTAAAAGTTTTAATTCAAAAAAAATTTTACTGTTTAATTTAATTCCCTTTTTTCCGATTAATAGGTAGGTGGTTTCTTCTTTAATTGGGAAAAATTCCAGAAATCTCTTACTTTCAGGAATTTCTTGTAAATGGGGTCTTTCAAATTCTGAGGAATTTTTTGGATTGATTTTTTCAAAAAGTGGGTAAATTTCTTCAATGGGTTTATTTCCAGCAATTAATAATAATGTATTGGATATTTTGAAATAGAGTTTATGAAAATTTATCAAATCTTCTATTTGGATATTTTTTATGGTTCCAGAAGTGCCTGAAGGAGGAAATTGATATGGGGTGGTTCTAAAGATCAACCTCCTTAATATATTAAAGTAGTTATCCATGGGATTTAAATTTTTTTGAGATAAGGATTCTGCTGCTTTCCTTTTTAGTTCATTAAAATCTTTAGGAAAAATGTGAAAATTGAAAAAGTGTTTAAGCAGATTTTCCAGATATCTGAAGTTTATTGAGTTTCCATGGGTATGTTCAATGTATACTCCGGAAAAATCAAAGTTTTTAAGAGGTTTTACCGCTTCATTTGATGATGAAAAGTTCTTCAGATTTCGAGATATTTGATGTGTAATTAAATTTAAGATGCCATTTTTACATAGGGGTTCATCGTTTGTACCACATAGTGCAGTCAGGTAAATGTGGGTAGTGGGTATATTCCCCTTTAGAATCACTATTTTAAGTCCATTTTTAAAATTAAATTCCCTGATTTCAAAGGGGTAATTAATCTTTTCCATTTAATACACCCAGTGCTATTTTTGAT
>Ga0256842_1003216_pt1 | contig 11051 bp, 9 predicted proteins | sample 4559240metaG_FD_185973 | JGI IMG/M metagenome (GOLD analysis project Ga0256842, IMG submission 185973) | Hydrothermal vent microbial communities from Guaymas Basin, Mexico - 4559-240 | ecosystem: Environmental > Aquatic > Marine > Hydrothermal vents | place: Mexico: Guaymas Basin | collected...
TTCAGCATGACTACTTGGAGATCCTAAAACAAATGCAGGACGACAAGAAAAATACGAGGTTCCGAAATGAATTTGAAATTGCAAATGGTTGTTCGCTTATTAAGCGTCATTTAACACGCGTTAGTTCGGTTAAAATCTTACCAAGAAATAGAGAGCGGCGATTACGGCAAAAATTATTAATACTGCAACGGTTGTTTCCTTTCTTGTGTCAACAAGTTCGTATGTTTTTTCTTTTGTGTATCTTTTTGTTTCCTTATGAAACAGAAGATATGCGACACCTGCATTCCACAACGTAAGAAGCACTGCGGCAATTGCGCCTCTGTCCGGCGTGGTTCCGAGTTGCGCAATCAACAGGTAAAACGTAAATACTCCCGTATGTAAAATCTTCGCAAAATAAACGGACGTTTTTGAAAAAAACAGAAGAAAGATAAATACGGCAAAAAAGAATACCGATTGGATTACGGAGATAATACCCAATAAAATACGTGCAAAATTTGATTTTAAAAGGAGAAAAATAAGTAATATTCCGTAAACAAGGGAGATTACAAGCGAGAAAATGAAAAAGGACGTATGCTTAAATTTGGCGTAAAAAACAAGCGAATACAGAAGGAAATACAACGTTCCTATGACAATTGCGTAAACCGCTATCTTGTATTCCTTAGGCATTCTGTCTTTTGTTTTATTCATTTTTCTTTTTCACCTCTATTCCCAATTCTTCGAGCTGAGATTCGGAAACTTCCGACGGCGCATCGGTAAGGGGAGAAATGCCTGACGTTGTTTTAGGGAACGCAATAACATCTCTCAAACTGTTCGCACCGCTCAAAAGCCATACAATTCTGTCAAAACCGAAAGCAATTCCCCCGTGCGGAGGTGCGCCGAGTTTCAACGCTTTAAGCAAAAATCCGAATTTTTTCTCCGCATCTTCCTCCGAAAGCCCGATTGCCTTGAACACACGCTTTTGAAGTTCCGGGTTGTGAATCCTTATGCTTCCGCCGCCGAGTTCGTTTCCGTTCAGAACTAAGTCGTACGCAATCGCCCTGACATTATCTTTGTCCGTTTCCAACTTTTCCAAATCCTCTGGGTTCGGCATCGTGAACGGATGGTGTTCGGCTTCGTATCTTCCTTCCTCTTCGTTAAACGAGAAGAACGGAAAATCCGTAATCCATAAAAATTTCCACACATTTTTCGGAATAAGGCCGAACTTTTTCGCAAGGATCGTCCTTACTCTTCCCACGAGTTCGAAACCTTTTTTCGGATCCGTCAAAAACAACATCGCAAGAGAGTTATCGTTTGCAACGGAAAACATCGCTCTTTTCTCTTCCTCGGATATGAACTTTGCAAAGGAAGATTTGAGTTCGTAATTTTTGATCTTAATGTCTATGAAACCTTCCAGCCCTTCTTGTTTCACGCGTTCTTTGAGGTTTTCGACTTCCTTTCGCGAAAGTTCCGCCCCGCCTTCCAAGAATAAGGCAAGGACTTTATTTCCATTTTCGACGTTCTTGCGAATGAGGTTCGAGGCGCTGTTTTTGAAACTTTCCGTAAGGTCGTGAATTTCCATTCCGTATCTTAAATCCGGCTTGTCGGAGCCGAACCTTCTCATCGCTTCGGAATATCGCATTCTTTCAAAGGGAATTTTTATCTCCTCTCCCATCACTTCTGAAAAGACTTTTTTAAACATCCTTTCCGTAAGACTCAAAATGTCTTCCTGCTCAACAAAAGACATTTCCATATCGATTTGAGTAAACTCGGGTTGCCTGTCCTGACGTAAATCTTCGTCCCTGAAACAGCGTGCAAACTGGAAATACTTTTCAAACCCTCCCACCATAAGGATTTGTTTGAAAAGTTGCGGGGATTGCGGAAGCGCATAAAATTTCCCTCTGTTTAACCTGGAAGGAACAAGAAAATCGCGCGCACCTTCCGGGGTGCTCTTCGTAAGGTAGGGCGTTTCCGTCTCTATGAATCCCTCGGATATGAGGAACTGCCTGATGCTGTTCGCTATTTTTGCCCGCAGTTCAAAAACTTTCCTTGTTTCCGGTTTGCGCAAGTCGAGATACCTGTATTTCAAACGAACCGTTTCGTCTGTTTCCTGATCCGAAAAGGGGTTGAACGGCAAATCTTCCGCCATTGAAAAAATTTCCATATCCTCCGCTATGATTTCCACTTTTCCGGTTTTCAAGTTCGGGTTTTCGCTCACTCTTTTTTGAACGGTCCCGGAAATCCCGACAACGGATTCCGTTTTCACGGAACGCGCAAGTTTGAATTTTTCTTCGGACACCTTGTCGGGGTCAAAAACAACCTGCACAATTCCTGACCTGTCCCTTATGTCGAAAAAGAGCAACCCTCCCAAGTTTCTTTTTCTCTGGACCCAACCGTTCACAACGACTTTCTCCGAAAGTTTTTCTTCGGTAACGTCTCCGCAAACAGCAGTTCTTTTAAGCATTTTTACCTCCGATCTCGGAAACGAGTTCTTCGATTTCAACTTCTTTTTGTTCCTTCTTTTTCATATCTTTCAGTTGAACCGTGCCCTTCTCCGCCTCTTCTTCTCCGATAATCACGGTAAAAGAGGCGTTTCTCTTGCTTGCGCGTTTCATCTGTTTCCCGATCGAACCGCCCTTGGAATCGATAATTGCGGTAAACCCCGCATTTCTAATTATCGAAGCAATAGAGAAGGCATTTTTTTCGAGCCCGTCCATATAGGCAATATATATAAGTTTTTCTTCGCCTTTTTCAGATCCCTGCGCCTTCATAACTTCAACGAGGCGTTCCATTCCTATTGCAAAACCGAGCCCCGGCGTGTGCCTTCCGCCCAATTCCTCGATGAGATAATCATAACGTCCGCCGCCGAGCAACGCATTTTGCGCACCGAGATGCCCGGAAACCACTTCAAAAACCGTTTTTGTGTAATAGTCCAAACCGCGGACAAGGGTATTGTCAAGTTCGTAAGGAATGTTCATCATATCGAGGTATTTTTTAACCTTTTCAAAATGCTCTTTGCACTCGTCGCAAAGGTAATCCGTAATTTTAGGAAGGCTGTTTTTCAATTCGTCTTTTTCTTTTTTGCAGTCCAAAATACGCAAAGGGTTCGTGTAAAACCTTCTTTTGCAATCCTCGCAAAGTTCGTCATAATGCGGTTTTAATGCCTCTTGAAGCACTTTTTTATATTGGGGCCTGCATTTTTTGCACCCTATACTGTTAAGCCTTACCTTTAAGTTCTCTAACCCCAAATTCTCCGCAACTTCGTATGCAAGAGAAATCACCTCCGCATCGAGCAGGGGGGATTCGTCCCCGAGAACTTCCACCCCGAACTGGTAAAACTCTCTGTATCTTCCCTTTTGCGGTTTTTCGTACCTAAAACAGGGCCCGATGTAAAAAAGTTTCAAAGGAGAAGGCATCGTTTCGAAATGGTGTTCCACATAAGCGCGCGCAACGGAAGCCGTCATTTCCGGACGGAGCGTCACGCTTCTCCCCCCTTTGTCGGTAAATGTGTACATCTCCTTTTCCACTATATCCGTCCCTTCCCCGACGGAACGCTCAAAAAGTTCGGAATATTCCAAAACCGGGGGAATGATTTCCTTAAAACCGTATTTGCGAACGGTTTCTCTTAAAACATTTTCCGTTTTTCTGAAAATTTCGGCATCCTCGCCGTATATGTCTTTGCATCCTCTTACCGTTTTTATCATCTCAAAAACTCCTTTTCCGTTTTATAGCAGTATAATCAAATGAAAGATTTTTGTAAACCGCGCATTTGAATTATTTGAGTTCGGGTTTGAAAAAAAGCGGAGGCGATGGAGGCATTAAATAAAAAAGCACCTTGAACCTACCGAATACGGGAGGTGCTATGATACGAGGCGGGACGGCGGAAGCCGGATTTACCTCTTGAAAAGACCGATCAGTTCTCCTTGTGCGAGGATATGCCCGGAAACTGCGCTGTGAAACTCTTTCGCCCTTATTCCGGACGGCAAGTTGAGAATTGCGTCAAGTGCATAGATTTTGATGTGATAATGGTGCGCTTTTCCTGCCGGCGGTTTGGGGCCGTTGTATCCGATTCTGCCGAAATCATTTGTTCCCTGTTTGGCACCGTTTTCCATAACCGGTTTTTGCGGAACTCCTTCGGGAAGAGAGCGTTCGTTTTTCGGAATATTGAAGATTATCCAATGCGTAAACGTGCCGAACGGCGCATCCGGGTCGTCCATAACAATTGCAATCGATTTTGTTTCTTCCGGTACGCCTTCCCACTCCAAAGGAATTGACACGTCTTCACCGAACCCCGTGTATTTTACGGGAATAAACTCCCCGTTCCGAAATGCCGAACTCGTAAGTTCGATTGATTGCTTCACGGAAACATCACCTCCTCCGCATCCTGCGAAAATTAAAATAAGAATGGCAAAAATTACCGCTATTTTTTTCATACTTATATTATAACCTTTATGCCGGCGTTCGTTAAAAATTCGGAAAGTTCTTTTTTGTAATCTCCCTTTATGATTATATGATGGTTTCCCAGAGGATTTTTCAGGAAATATTCCTTGACTTTTTTGTCGAATTCCACGTCGAGTTGAGTTCTGCACCTATTGTTCGAAAATTCCGTTTTTACGGCATAGCCGGTTGCAACAGACGCCTCCTTTAATTCTTTACCGCCGATCCTCAAAACTGTTACATCCCCTTCTCCGATTTTTCCTTCGATTCCCACGCCTTTTCCCGTTTCAAAGTGCGTTCTCAGAGCATAAGCGGAAACAAGCGAAACAGGCACGGTGCAATGAGCGAAATTCACCTTCACTCCGCTTTCGTGATCGCTTAAATACGAAACATTCGCCATAAACCCGGGTTTCCCGGAAACGATTTTCGCAACCTCCATAGAAATTGCGGCAGGCAGATCTCCTTCGCAACTTGCCGTGATTCCTTCGGAGTTGAGTTTCGAAAGCGCAATGCACCCCGTTGTGTTCAGCGGTTTTATGATGTCGAAGCACCGGACGGAAATGATATCGAGGCTGTGTCGTTTTATTATTTCTTTTAATGCGATGTAAAACTTAAACGCTCTTGCGATGTCTTCAATATCTCTCCCTATCAGTTTTCCCGCATTTTTTGCAAAATCCTTTGCAAGATTTTCCGCTTCTGCCGCATCCGCCTTTTCAAACGCTTCGAAGGATTCTTTTATATCGATGTGCTTTACCTTAATCTTGAAAGTTTTCTCAAATGTTTCGTCGGAATACGTGCTTGCAATGAGCCAATCGGACGGCTCCCCTATTGTTCCTATTGTCTTGCCGGCAAGAGGAAAACGCTTTCTTAAAAATTCATCGGAAAGGTCTTTGAGGTCGATAAGCTCCGCATCTTTTCCGTTTTTTCTTAAAAAGGAAAGGATTTCGATTGCTGCGGGAAGAGAATTGTTATATTCGTTAAAAATCAGGATGTAAGGCGGAGAAAAACGCTGAAAAATCTCCCTGAATTTCGATTCCGTCCCTCCGGTAACGATGGCAAAAAGATTTATGTCGGATTCCTTTGAGGAAACGAATAGCTCGTTCCCTTTCAGGTTCTCTCTGATCTTGTTTGTAAATTCTCCCGAAAGTTTTTCGTTTGCAGTTTCCGAAACAAGCGGAATAATATTTATTTTCACTCTGTTATGCCTGCTTTTTCTCTTTTTTCCGCAAACATATCGAGGTAATCCTTTATATGGCGCGTTATGAGAAACTCATTTGCAACTTTTTCGTAACCCTTTATGCCGAAATTGTTTCTCCTTTCCGCATTGTTCAAAAGTTCGTCCGCAACCTGCACGCACTCTTCGTTGGAACTAACAAGATACCCGTTTTCACCGTGCCGGATTTGAACGGTGATCCCCCCTGCGCGCCCGCCTATTACGGCGCGTTTTTTCCACAGCGCTTCGGACACGGTAAGCCCGAACCCTTCTCTTATTGATTTTTGCAAAACAATCGTTGCCGCCCTTTGGAAGGCGTTTACTTCTCTATTTCCCACTCCGTCGAGATTCGAAAGAATGAATAAGTCTTTATCTTCGCCCGCATGCCTCAACGTTTTCTGATAAAATTTCCATCCTTCCGGATCGTCCGTTGCCATAGAACCTATTAGCACGAGTTGAATATCTCTGTATTTCTTTTTCAATTCCCTGTAAACGTCGATCACTCCGAGCGGGTCTTTCCACGGGTCGAATCGTGAAATCTGAACAATGATCGGTTTTTTAATATCCACTCCGAATTTTTCGACGATCTCTTTCACTTCCGAAGGTGTCATATCGACGTTTTTGGGAGAAAGCGGGTCAATGGAAGGGTAAATAATCCTGTAATTGGGTGCGCTCAAACCGTATGCAAACGCGTCCATACTGAAAATTGCCTCGTCGTAAAGAGGCAAAAATCTTTTTATGATTTCTTTTGCCTGCTCGTTGGGAACGGAAGTGTCTATATGGCAACGCCATATGAATCGGCCGGACTTTTGCTTCATAAAAAACGGGATCGCCATAGGTTGCGGGTCGTGTATCACGATTATGTCGAAATCTCCCCGCATTTCTTCGGCGTTTTTCCTGTTTGTCTCAAGGTAATAATCGAATTCTTCCTTTGTTATTTCTCCACCTTTCCCCTGCAACATATTGTGCATCTTTTTGGTGATGGCGAAGAATTTCGGATCGCCCTCCATAACGAACCAGTGCAAATCAACGTCCATCGAACGGCTCAAAGGGACAATGGAATGAAAAAGCTCAGCCACCCCGCCGCCGAAAGCGGTGGAATTCACAAACGCAATACGTTTGCCTTTCAATTTTTTGGAAAAATCTTTGAGAACGCCCAAATCCTCCTTTGGGATAAAACCGCTGTAAAGAAGAATATCCTTCTTCCCGACGGCAACCTCTTTCATAACCTACCTCCGCATTTTTGAATTGTGTATATATTTTACTCAACGGTAACCGATTTTGCAAGATTTCGCGGTTTGTCAATGTCAAGCCCTCTGGATTCCGCAACGTAATATGCGAGAAGTTGCAGAGGAATTACGGAAATTACAGGTGAAAGTTCGTCTGCAACCTTCGGGACATAGAACACTTTGTCCGCGACTTCTTCTATTTTTTGATACCCTTCGCTTGCAACGGCCAGCACCTTTCCGCCCCTTGCCTTTACTTCTTTTATGTTGCTTAACGTTTTTTCTCTGAGCGGTGAATACGTGTCGATTGCAATGACAAGGGATTTAGGGGTTACGAGGGCAAGCGGGCCGTGTTTCAATTCTCCGGCAGGGTATCCTTCCGCATGAACGTACGATATTTCTTTTAGTTTTAATGCACCTTCGAGAGACAGTGCATAGTCGAGATTCCTTCCTATGTAAAAGGTTTCTTCGATTGTTTTTGTCGTTGCGGCAAACTCTGCGACGGAGTCGCTCTGTTTCAGTATTTTCTCCGCCTTTTCCGGAAGGCCTTCGAATGCGGACGCAAATAAACGCTCCTCTTTTTCCGTAAGTTTGCCCGAAAGTTTTGCGAGGTATAAAATGCTAAGTGCAATTACCTCAACTTGGGCAACGTACGCCTTTGTCGAGGCGACGGCAATTTCGGGCCCCGCATTTATGTATACAACGCTGTCCACTTCCCTTGCGGCCGAACTTCCCACGACATTCACTATGCCTATCGTTTTGGCACCCTTTGACTTTGCAAGCCTCAATGCGGCAAGCGTGTCCGCGGTTTCTCCGGACTGGCTTATCACGAAAACAAGAGTTTTTTTGTCGATCACGGGATCCCTGTACCTGAATTCCGAAGCAACTTCCGCCTCCGCCGTTATCCTCAAAAAGTTTTCCGCGAGGTATTTTCCCACAACACCTGCATGGTACGCAGTTCCGCAAGCGACAAAATATATTTTGTTTATCTCGTTCAGAAATTTCTTTGCGAAGTTGAGTTCCGGCACTTCAATTTTTCCGTCTTTCACTCTTCCGCGCATTGCTTCGCGTATCACCTGCGGCTCTTCGAAAATTTCTTTCAGCATATAGTGTTTGAAACCGCCTTTTTTTGCGTCGTCGACACTCCACGTGATTTTCTGGACATCTCGCTTTACGGGATTAAGAGACAAATCAAACAAATTCACTTTGTCTTTTCTTATCTCGGCAATGTCTCCGTTTTCAAGTATTATAATGTTTCTCGTATAGGAAAGAAGTGCGGGTATGTCGGAAGCGATAAAATTTTCTCCTTTTCCGAGCCCCACTACAAGAGGACTGTCTTTCCTCACCGCTATAAATCTGTCTTTTTCGTCTTTGCTCATAACTCCCAATGCAAACGAGCCTTCCAGCATATTCACCGCTTTTTTCACGGCAAGCAGAAGGTCTCCGTCGTAGAAACTTTCAATGAGATATGCGATCACTTCCGTATCCGTTTCGGAGCGGAACGTGTGCCCCTCGTTTATCAGCATTTTTTTGAGTTCGAGGTAATTTTCGATGATTCCGTTATGGACAATCACAATATTTTTGCTTTCGCTGAAATGAGGATGTGCATTTTCGTCATTCGGCGCGCCGTGTGTTGCCCACCTCGTATGCCCGATTCCGATTTTTCCTTTTAAGTTCGAATTTTTCAATTTGGCTTCGAGGTCTTTTATCCTTCCCCGCGTTTTTACAATTTTGAGGTCCTCTCCCAAAATTGCTACGCCCGCAGAATCATAACCTCTGTACTCAAGATGCTTCAGCCCGTCTATAAGCACGGGAAGTGCCTCTTTGTCTCCTATATAGCCTACAATTCCGCACATTTTACATTTCCCCCTCTATTTTTTTTCTTATTTCAAGTGCAACCTCTCTTATTTTATCGGGGTCAATTCCCTCGACCATTATTCGAATAAGAGGTTCCGTGCCGGAAGGCCGGACGAGAATCCTGCCCCTTTCTCCGAGGCGTTTTTTCTCTTTTTCGATGAAATTCTTTATGCTTTCCTTTTGAATAATCGTTTTGTCTTTAACTGGCACATTTTCCAAGATTTGAGGGTAATGCTCTACGCCCTCATGAAGTTTGCTCAAAGGTACGCCTTTTTCCGTGAGGACGCGCAGAAGCATCAGAGCGGTTATGAGGCCGTCCCCCGTTTTGCTTTCTTCGAGGAAAATTATATGGCCTGACTGCTCACCGCCGATTACCGCATCGTATTTGAGCATTTCTCTTAAAACGTACCTGTCGCCCACGGGTGCCCTGACAAACTTTATCCCGCTTTCCTCAAACGCCCTTACAACACCCATATTGCTCATCACGGTTCCGACAACCGTGTTGTTTTTCAATTTTCCTTTTTCCTTTAAATATCGTGCGATTATAAGCATCGTTTCGTCTCCGTCAACAAGTTTCCCTTTTTCGTCAACAAAAAGAACCCTATCACCGTCTCCGTCATGCGCAATTCCCACATCCGCTCCGCGCTCCGAGGCAAACCTCGTAATCGTTTCCATATGCGTGGAACCGCAATTCACGTTTATTCTCGTTCCGTCGGGCTCGGTGCCGAACAAAAAGAGATTCGCATTCAATTTTTTTAAAGTTTCCGGAGTTGTCCTGTATGTTGCCCCGAACGCTGTGTCAACCGCTATTTTAAGTTTTGAAAGATTCAGAGGAAAACGGCTTGTGAGATGTTCTATATAAAAATCGGAAAGCGAATTATCGTGTGAAACCGTTCCGACTCTGTCTCCTTCGGGAAGGGTTCTGTCAAAGTTTTCCACAAGTTTTTCTATTTCGATTTCCGTTTCATCACTCAGTTTGAACCCGAACCTGTCAAACGGTTTTATGCCGTTGTATTCAATCGGGTTGTGAGATGCGGAAATCATAACGCCTGCGTCAAGCCCCTTTTTAAACGTAAGCAGGGAAACTGCCGGCGTGGGAACGATGCCTGCCGTTACCACGTTAACTCCATAGCTTGCAATACCGGCGGAAACCGCGTTTCTCAGCATAGGGGAGGATATTCTCGTATCTTCTCCGATCAGGATTGTTCCTTTGTTTTTGAACAATGACGCCACGGCCCTCCCGATCTTGACCGCAACTTCAACAGTAAGTTCCTTGTTTGCGATGCCTCTCGCACCGTCTGTTCCGAAAATTTTTCTCATACGGAATAATTTTAAGGATTATATAAAATAAATCAAGTTGCTTCGTTTCTTGCGGAATTTCCTATGATAATCCCGGAAACTATAAGGAAAAGCCCGATGATTGTCGAAAAAAGAATTTTTTCCCTCAAGACCGTACTTATAAAGATAAGCGAAAGGAAAGGGGAAAGATAAGCAAAATTCGATATCTTTGCGGAAGAATTCGATATATTTATCGCTTTTATGAATAAAAGATAGGTAACTCCCATTTCAAAAATCCCGACATAGACAGCAGGCAAAATTCCCTTTGGGTTTATATGTGCAAAAGAACGAGTGAAAAGGAAAACAGCGGAGATGTAAATGGTTCCGAAAAGAAAATCGAAGAAGAGTTTTACGCTCTCGGGCCGCTCGTCTTTAAGGTTTAACGTCCAGAATATCGCCCAGACAAATGCGCTCAAAAAAGCGAGTAAAACACCATAAAGATTTACCTCTTTGGGAAGAGCCGAATGCCCGGCGAAGGTAATAAGAGCCGCTCCGCTAAAACTTATCAGTATTCCCGCATAATTTAAAAGAGTTGCTTTTTGTTTCAAAAACGCAACGGAAAATACGGTAAGAATTACGGGCCACGTATAATTTATGGGTTGTGCGATCTGTGCGGGCAGAAGGCTGTATGCTCCGAACAAAACAAAGTAATAAGCAAACGGGTTTAATGCTCCGAGCAATGCAGAACGCACGATTCCCTTTCTGTCGAAAGAAAAATTCCCTGCGGAAAGCACAAGTAAGACTATTGTGGAAGTTAAGGAAGAGACAAATAAAAGTTGCACAACGGTAAGATATTTGAGAGAAACTTTAAATGCCGTTGCAACAGTTGACCAAAAAAATACGGCAAGCAATATGTAAAAATATGCCTTTTTGCTATTCATTTCAAAAGCCCCGCATTGAGCGGGGCATTTTCGCTAAATCTTTAAGCCTTTCGCAAAATCGTAAACAACCGGAATCTTCCAGCATTTACCCATAAGGGCATACACAAGCGCAATAATTGAGAC
>Ga0256842_1003217_pt1 | contig 11050 bp, 10 predicted proteins | sample 4559240metaG_FD_185973 | JGI IMG/M metagenome (GOLD analysis project Ga0256842, IMG submission 185973) | Hydrothermal vent microbial communities from Guaymas Basin, Mexico - 4559-240 | ecosystem: Environmental > Aquatic > Marine > Hydrothermal vents | place: Mexico: Guaymas Basin | collected...
ATTAGCTTTGCTCTTTATCCTCACATTAAAGAGGAGTACGCACCACTACGTACTGCTGTTAGTTTTGGAGAGGGGTATGGACCAAAAGTTATTAAGAAAAAAGGTGCGAAACTCAAACGAAATTTTAAAGTAGCACTGAGTGGAAAGCATACAACCAATGCTATGCTTTTTCGCATTGCCTATCCTGAAGCACGTATAACGTATATGAATTTTTTAGAGATCGAGCAGGCTGTTTTAGATGGTGTTGTTGATGCGGGTGTACTCATTCATGAATCAATTTTAACCTATGACAATGAACTTGAAGTTGAACGAGAGATGTGGGATATATGGCAAGAACTTGCAGGAGAAGATCTTCCTCTTCCTCTTGGAGGAATGGCGATTCGTCGATCTTTGCCACTTAATCGTGCTATAGAGTATGAAGAAACCCTTACAAAAGCTGTTCAAGTAGCTCGTGATCACAAAGAGAGACTCTCAAAAATGCTTCTTGAACGTAATTTAGTTCGTATTGATGCAGCTACGCTTGATACGTATCTTGAGCTTTATGCCAATGATGATTCTATAACCCTCAATGATACCCAATACAAAGCTATTAACAAGCTCTTTGAAATTGGTTATAATCATGGTTTTTATGACAGGCTTGTAAAGATTCAAGATTATCTTATTCCTACACAATATCAGGAATTAAGGAGTAAGTAACATGGAAGAAAAACTTGTAGGCTTAGGTGTTGAGACTTTTAAAATAGCTCTTATGTTGGCACTTCCTGGTCTGCTTACAGGTATGTTACTCGGATTAGCTGTTTCCATTTTTCAAGCAACTACTCAGATTAATGAAATGACGCTTTCTTTTATTCCAAAAATTATTGGTGTTGTCATTGTTATTGTTCTAACAATGCCATGGATGCTTAATGAGATGATAGATTTTTCAACCCATATTTTTGCAATGATCCCATCTTTTGTTGAATAATGCAAACAAGATCCATAGACTTTTCAAAATATACCTCTTTTAAAATAGGCGCTACACAAGAGGTAGCCTTAATTGACAAAAGCACATCTTTAAAAGATATTCAAGATTTTTATCTCATAGGTGCAGGTAATAATGTACTTATGAGTGATAATCCACCACCGCTTATGATGCTTTCAAAAGATTTTGACTATATAAAAGTAGAAGACAATCTTCTTAAAATAGGAGGGGCAACCCCTTCTGGTAAAATTGCCTCTTTTTGTAAAAAAAACAATATTGCTCATTTTGAGTTTCTTTCACACCTTCCTGGAAAACTCGGTGGACTTGTTTTTATGAATGCCGGAGTTAAAGAGTATGAGATTTTTAGACATCTCCAAAATATTCATACATTTTCAGGTACTATACAAAAAAAAGATATCTTATATGGCTACCGTTACACAGACATTGCAGAACCTATTTTAGAAGCAAGTTTTGATCTGCAGTATGGCTTTGATCCAAAGAAAGTAACAATGTTTAAAAAAATGCGTTTCAATCAACCATCAACGCCAAGTGCAGGAAGCTGTTTTAAAAACCCAGAAGGTGATTATGCCGGCAGACTTATTGAAGCGGTAGATCTTAAAGGTTTACCCTATGGAGAGATCTCATTTAGCAAAGAACATGCTAATTTTTTAGTAAATCATGGAAACGGAACATTTGAAGATGCACTAGCATTGATAAAAGAGGCACAAAAAAGAGTGTTTTTGGAGTTTAAAATTAACTTGGAACTTGAAATTAAAATTCTAGATAGAAATTTTCTATCTAGAATCGAAGCATGAAACCTGCATAAACACCAGAAAAATCGATCTCTATCTTAGTTTTATCATCATCATCTTTAATGTCAAATTTTTGTGTTCTGTATCCTATTTCTATTCCCGGTTGAATAAAATTAAAATCAAAGGTATAATCTATTTTTGCCCGTATATCATAAACCGTTGAACCATCATATGTTATATATTTAACATCAGACTCTAAGCCTATTTGTGTTCCTGGAATTTCAACTCTTGCACGTCCATATACCATTGGAATTGCAAAAGTTGTTGAATCTGTATAGGTACCTACTGTTCCTATACCATGAATGGTAACACCTTCTGCCGAATAGGTACTATCTACTACTTTTACATCTATTCCAAGATCAATTGTTGTCCAAAAAGTATTATCTAAAATATTGTAATAAGGAATAATATCATACTCACTCATCTCTAAAGAAGAAGGTGAACCGGTTGGTGCTGTAAAATCGTCAAATGTACCTGTTGCAGTTCCTTTATCTTTTACTTTTGTATATTCCAGTCGTACATTGGGAATAATAGGAACGGGATGTTTCAGTAAAAGCCATACATAAGCTCCTGTATAATCAGTTTCATTTGAGCAATATTTACCTGATGCACCTGTAGAATCTTCATACGTAATTGTACCACTTGGTGATTGTTGCCATGCCCCAGCACCCATTTCAAGGCGTATAAGATCTGCAGTTGCAAGAGTAGTCACAACAGCACTTAGTGCAAAAGTTGATAGAATTTTTTTCATTTATATACTCCATTCATTATATACAAAGTATTATATCAAAGTTATTGAATTCTTAAATGAAAAAATGGATAAAAAGAGAGATATTTAAAAAATAAATTCTAAATATCTCAAAGAAGGAGAAATAAAATGAGACGAAACTCATCTTAGGTTCTTGCCACCAATGGCGGCAAGAAGTTCAATTAAGTTGGACAGCTTAACTTGAAAACTTTATCAATAGGAGTGAAAAATTATTTTTTTGCAGCTTCGATTGCTTCGTCGTATTTAGGTTCTTCAGTAATTTCTGGAACGATCTCTTTGTACGTTACAACACCATTTTCATCAATTACGAAGATAGCACGTGCAGTTACACCAGCTAAAACTGATCCACCAAGAAGTACACCATAAGCGTTTGCAAAATCTTTGTTTCTGAAATCTGAAGCAACAGTTAATTTGTCGATTCCTTCAGCTGAACAAAATCTACCTGCAGCAAATGGTAAATCCATTGAAATTACAGTAGTTTTAACACCTTCAAGCTCAGAAGCTTTTGCATTAAAGTTACGAGTTTCAGTAGCACATACACCCGTATCTAATGAAGGAACAACGATTAAAAGTTGTTTAACACCTTGTGCACCACCAACTTTAACGTCACCTAAACCATCTGAGTTTACAACTGTTACTTCAGGAGCTTTATCTCCAACATTTACTTCATTACCTAATAACTCTACGTCTGTACCTTTGAATTTAGTCGTTGCCATATTCAAATCCTTTTATTTTATTTACGCTTTTGCGTTTAACTAAGAAATAATTTTTCTCTATAAAAAAATGCTTTCCTTGTTTTGATGTCAGAAGTATATTTTAAATCGGATAATAATTGTCTTATTTAACAAACAACTGTTTTTGTATCAGTTTTATTTAAGTTTCAACTTCACTGCTTTCATCGTAAATAACCTGATTTCGTCCATTTTCTTTGGCAATATAGAGATACTCATCTACTCTTTTAAACAGTGTTGTCATGGTATCCCCCTCTCTCATTGTAGTTACACCAAAGCTGCAAGTCAGTTCTTGGACGATACCAAAGGATTCTTTTTCTATTCTTTTACGTAACTTTTCAGCAACATCAAAAGCCTGAGTAAGCGATGTTTCAGGCAGTACAATGAGGAACTCTTCACCTCCCCATCGTCCAAATGCATCACTGCTTCGTATTTGTGAGGAAACTATTTTTGCAATATTTTGCAAAACAAAGTCTCCCATATCATGCCCATAGGTATCATTGACTTTTTTAAAAAAATCTATATCAAAAAAGATAATACTAAAAGTTTGTTGGTATCTATAAAATTCTTGAATCTTCTGTTGTAGGATATTGTTTATAGCATATCTATTATAGAGCTTCGTTAGTATATCATGTGTTGCTTGTTCTTCTATAATATCCTGTTTTTTCTTATAATAAACAAGGACCATCATAAGCATCAAAGAGATCAGGAGTACCATAACTGTTAAAATCCAAAAAAGTGTAACAACTTTTTGTAAAAGCAGTTCTAAAAATCTATCGAACTTATAATGTACAATATAAGCTACTGTTTTTGCATCAATGTTTTTCACCGGTATAAATGTAATGACTATCTTTTTGCCGTCATATATCTTTTTATCTGAAAAACAGAGTGCATATTCCTCTCCTTTTTCTAAATCTTCCTGAACTTTTGAAGCAATTTTTTTATTGATAGTATAGAGTTTCTTGAGTCGTAACTCCATAACATCTTGCAAGGTAGCCTTGTCATACAAAAAATCTCTAAACTCGCTCTGTTTATAATGGGAAAATTCACTTTTAAAAAGCTTTTTATCCGCTACCTTTTTACTTACCAAGAACATATAAGAGCTTGAGTCTATGGCAAGTAGAGCTTTTTGCAGTGCCAAAAATGAGTAGGATATCTCAACGGTGCCTATAAATTTATTTTTATAAAAAAGAGGAAAAACATTTCTAAAGCCATTAAAAATTCTACCCTCTTCATAGCAGCTTATGGGCACCAGATTTTCATTGACATAACGAATAGACTCTCGCACACGCCACAAAGAATCACCATATTTTTTAGGCTCATGAAAACGTAAAAAACTGATTGCTTTTGGTAGGTGAAAATGAAGCTGCCTTATTCCATGTTGTTGAAAATAACGATAATTTTCTTTTAATAATATATGAAGTTTCTTTCGCAGACTTTGCAACTCTTTTGCATCTTTGCTATGAGTTGCCTCATACATTATCTCTCTTATCTGTGGGGTATTGACATCTTTGTCAAAAAAGATTTGGGCAATACGGCTCATCTGAAGCACAGCCATCTTTGTATGCATCTGTGTATCGGCTGTCTCTATAGAGAGATAATCAGTGATATCTTTGTTTTTATTGTATGCTACGCCGATTATCACCAATATCTCAAAAAAAACAAAAAAGAGTATAACCGAGTAAAAAATAGTCTTATAGGAGTTAAAAAAGTTTTTTAAGGACATCTTCTAATCTCTCGTTTGCATCAAAAACAATCTTATTTACTGTTACAAATTTTATCTCATATCCCATCTCGGTATCATTGAGTATTGCCTCTAATCTCTTTTGTAGTTGTTTTTTATCGATACTTTTTTTGGAAGTAATCAAAAAGTTATCCCCGTAAAACCTATAAACTTTTGAGTCTTCTTGAAAAAATGTATTTAAAGCAGAAGCAATTTTAACCAACAGGGTATCGCCTTCGTGCCAGCCATATTTTTTGTTGTATTGATGAAAGTTATGAAGTGATATCCAGATCACATATTTACAATCTTTGATAGTATGAATTGCAGAGCGTAGATAGTACTCATTATAAAGACCCGTTAAAGCATCTTTATAAAAATAACTAAAACGCTCTTGTTCCAAAAGTGTTTGAGGGTTTTGATGATGAGCAATAGCAACCTCTACATGACGGAGTACTTTGAGTGCCGCTTTGGCAATTGTTGGATTAAACTGCTTGCCTGAGAGAAGAGATATCTCTTTGAGTGCCTCAGTAACACTTTTTCTTCCCTTATAAATTCTGTCTGTTGTCATCGCATCAAAAGAGTCTGCTAGCATTAATATTTGAGCCAATATTGGCGTTTCATCTCCTAAAAGTCCACGTGGATATCCACTACCGTCATAATGCTCATGATGATCTCTTACTATCTCTTTGATCTCATCAAAGATACTGATATCTTTGAGCATCTCATAGCTCATAATCACATGTTCTTGAATAAGTGTGTACTCCTCTTTTGTCAGTTTTGTAGGTTTTAAGAAGACAGAATCAGGAATGGCAATCTTACCAATATCATGTAGCATTCCGGCACGATGTATGATATGACACTCCTGTTCACTCAAGCCCATCTCTTTTGCAATCATCTCTGCATAATCGGCGACTCTTTGAGAATGCCCTGCAGTATAGGTATCTCTTTTTTCTACAACATTGACAAGTCCATAAATATACTGCTCATACAAGAGCTCTTTTTCGTCTATATAGTCAGAGATTTTCTTTTTAAAGAGGCCAATGCCAAAGATACCCAAAACCCAGATAACAAAAAAGAGACCACTTACAAGCAGACTGCTTTTAAAAGCATCACTATAAAGCGATTTCATAGGAATGGCAACACTCACACCTCCACGAATATCACCTACTCGGTAACCTTGAAAAGCATGACATTTGAGACAGGATTTTTTTGTAACAAGTGGGTTCATTAAACGTAGGTATTCTTTATCGTTTATCTTTTGAAGTTCATAGTAATGTTTACGTGAACGCTCCACATTATCTAGTGCACGAGTTTCCCATTCATCAGGTTGGTTTTTCGGGTTTAGCAGCTTTTTACTTGTAATATGTGTCTTTACTCCATAAAGTTTTTTATAGTCATGCATCATTTGTAGAAGCGTGTAGGCACCATTCATAAGTGTATATTGACGTCCATTTATCTCTAAATCTCTGTTTTTAATATGGGCAAGGTATGGATTTGGAGGAGTCTTTTTTGTAACGGGCACATAGACACCGCCATGTGATGCAACCCAGCTTCTATATGCAAGATCTTTATTAACACTTGTTTTCGCCTCATGCAGAGCAATATTTTGGGCATATTCGTAATTTCTGTGGATAATAATAGCTAAAATTGCAACAAGAAGCAGTGTCCAACTGGCATAGAGAATATTTGATATTAAAAATAGAAACTTACGTTTTGTCTGCATCAGTTGTCCTTTAGCTAGAAACTATCTTAATATGTTTTTTCTTAAAGTATGCTTCTTGGAGCTACATCAAGTTCTTCCAAAGAGTTAAATAATTTTTCGTTATACATATCAACGGCAACTCTTCCAATCATAGCAGCATTATCAGAACAGTATTGCAACTCACTCAAAAGTAGTTTAGCATCATAAGGTTTTAACATCTCTTCAATTTGCCCACGAAGGTAGAGGTTTGCACTGGCCCCTCCAACAATTGCAAATGTTTTTGGTGGATGTGTCTTGAAGTACTTCTTTAGCTTCATCGTCAGGTGTTTTGTTGCAATATGCTCAAAAGATGCTGCGATATCTTTATACTTCTCTTTATCATCTCCGGCAGCTTCAACGGCAAGTCGTACAGCATTTTTAAGACCTGAGTATGAAAAAGCGATCAATGGTGACTGGTGCAAGGGTACTGTAAAATTATATGCACTTCTGTTCCCGTTTTTTGCCAGTTCCTGAATCAAAGGTCCTCCCGGATATCCCAGACCCATCATTTTTGCCACCTTGTCAAAACTCTCACCAAAACTGTCATCCATAGATTTTGCAACTGTCTCTATCTCTTGAAGAGTTTTGACCTCCATCACCTGTGTATGTCCGCCTGAGACCAAAAGTACAGTGAGTGGAAATACTGCCTCTTTTTCTATAAAAAGTGAATAGATATGTCCAATAAGATGATTTACTCCAATAATAGGAATATCTAAAGCAATAGCCACGGCTTTTGCCATTGTTACACCTTCAATCAGCGTCACTGCAAGTCCGGGAGAAGAGGTAACCGCTACTGCTTTGAGTTTGTCAAAATAGGGTCTGCACTCCTCTAAAATTTTTGGTAAAGCTTCTGCATGCAGACGAGCTGCAAGTTCTGGAACTACACCGCCATAAACAGAGTGTTCTATCTCTTGACTTATTTTTTTATGAAAAAGAAGTTTTTTTGTTGCTATCTCTGTAATTGCAACGGCACTGTCATCACATGAGCTCTCTATACTTAATATCATTTATTCTCCAAAATACAATTTTTTCCAAAAGGAACCGTAATAATAAAACAGGAAGGTCTCTTTTTATCTACATACAAACGACCGCCAAAGAGTGTCAAAACAATCTGCTTAGACATATAAAGCCCAAGTCCTGTTCCTCGATTTTTTGGTTTAGTTGTAAAGTACGGTTCAAAAATCTTCTCTTGTAGTTTTTGTGCTACACCCGTGCCACTGTCACAACACTCAATAAAGAGTTCTTTGCCTTGTATGGCAAAAGAGAGCAGAATTGTACCCTTTTCTTGCTTTTGCAAAAGCAGTGCATCTTTTGCATTATTTATTAGATTTAACAAAACCTGAACAATAGAAGATGCTATTAAAACATTCTCTACGCTTTCAGCCTTTTCAAAACAGAGACGAATCTTCTTCGCTTCTAACTGTACAGAGACAATACTTTGAATCTCTGTAATAATCTCATCTAAAAAACGCAACTCTTGATGGGATCTCTTATCAAAAAAAGATAAAAAATCATTTACCGTTTGCGCAAGATACGAAACATTACTTTCTATAATATCAAATGCCTTTTCTATCTCTTCTAATGATTTTTCTTCTGAAAACTTTGTAGAGAGAACAACAAGACTAATGTTGTTAAGCGGCTGTTTCCATTGATGCGAAATATTTGCCATCATCTCACCCATAACAACAAAGCGCGCCTGTTCATAAAGAATAAGATCTTTTTCTTTGTTTTTTTGGATCTCTTCTTCAAGGTGTTTTTTGTAGTAGCGTAAGTGTTTTGTCAGCTTTATTATTAAAATAACGACAAGAGGGTTTAAAATAAGAGGAAGTATCACAGAGAGTGCAAATAAAAAACTTGTATATTCTTGATCAAAGATTTTTACAAAGGTAAAAACAAATATAACAGAGAAGAACAATACTCCAGAAGTAATGAGGAAGATCAGTTTAAAGGTTGAGAGTTCTGTTATATAAGCTACAAGTTTATTTAAAAGAGAGTTGCTGTGCATAGGCTCGTACTTCTTTATCTATTTGAAATATTTCATCAACGCTCTGTGGTTCTCTCTGAAATCTATTATAGGCTTCTAAAATGATACCTGCTATATCCATAAAACCTATCTCTTTTGCTATAAATTTCTCAATACCAATCTCATTGGCTGCATTGATAATGACACCACGATTTGGATTTTTTAAAAGATCCTCTTTTATCTCCCATACAGGATAGCGGGCAATATCTATCTCTTTAAACTCCAATGCACCAACGTTGAGCAGATCAACATGATCTAAAATTTTTTCATTCATATTTGCATCAAGAGCATAGGCAATAGGCAGTTGCATCGAGGCATTGGCAAAATGTGCTGTTGTTGAGCCATCTTTAAAATTTATAAGCGCATGGATCAAAGAGCGTGTTTCAATGATGGCATCATATGCTCCTTCACCAAAGAGCCAACGAGCTTCTAAAAGCTCAAATATTTTATTGACCATTGTTGCCGAATCAATGGTTATCTTTTGCCCCATAGACCAGTTTGGATGTTTTTGGGTGTCTGCCAAAGTAGCATGTGAGAGTTTCTCAAGCGGCCAGTCACGAAAAGCACCACCACTTGCTGTAATTATCATTTTTGAAACTTCTCGATCTTGTAAAAGATACCAAAGACCAAAATGTTCTGAATCAATCGGCTGAATTTTAGAAGTATCTATAAAAGCTCCGCCTGCAACAAGAGACTCTTTGTTTGCCAAAGCCACTTTTTTACCACACTCTATAGCTTTGAGTGTTGGAGGAAGTCCTAAAAAACCAACAAGTGCATTCACAACAAGTTTACTTTTAGATGCTTCAATCACCTCTAAAATAGCTTCTGAACCATATTTTACAAAAGGATGTTGAACACGTTTTACATCCTCTTTGTCTGCCACAACAACAAACTTTGGCTGATGCTCTTTGATCTGTTGGTTTAAAAGATCAATATTTCTCCCACAAACAAGAACTTCAACATCTATATCAAATTTTTTTGCAATAATGAGCGTATTCACACCGATAGAACCTGTTGAGCCTAAAAGAATAATATTTTTAATATGACAATCCTTTTTATTATTTATGATTTATATGATTGTATCATATTTTTTATTTTATAAAATATTTTTTAAACTGTTCTTTCTAATTGTAGATGAAGTGCCATAAAAGTTTGAACGCTAAACTGTAGAGAATAAGTGCCATCAATTTTTTGATATGACTCTGTTTGAGTTTAAAGTGCATCATATAGTTACCTATATAGCCACCTGTAATTGCGGAGAGTGCTACACACAGGAGTAAGATCCAATCAAGAGAGACATAAGAAGCGTAGGTGAAAAAACTTCCAAGTGCTGAGAATGGAACAACAAAGCTTACTGCAACTGCTACTTTTTTAGGTTCAAACCCAAGTAGAGCAAGCAGAGGTATTAAGATATTACCACCACCGACACCCAAAAGTCCTGAAAGAAAACCGACAAGAGCTCCAACAAAAAAGAGAGGAAGTTTCGATGTGACATGAAAAAGAGCCTTTTTCTTTCCAAACATCATCATACTTGCAGAATAAAAGAGCATAATCATATAGAAAACTTTTACATACTCTTCATTGATAAAGTTACTACTGTATGCTCCAAGTGGAGCAAAAATGAGCATCATAACTGCAATAGGTGCTACAAAGCTATACTCTATTGCTTTGCGTTTGATGTTCATAACACTTGAAGTGATAGTAGTTGAAGCTCCGGCAAAGAGACCAACTGCTTTTGCTACTGTAAAGTCAAGTCCTAAGAAGTGCAGAATAGGAATAATGGCTACCCCGGCACCTGCTCCTCCCATAGAGAAGAGGGTAGAGAGTACAAAGGTAATAGCACTAAAAAGAATATAGTCGTTCATTACGGAATGCTAGGAGGTGTTATCTTTTTACCAAGCAGTGCATAACTTTTGCCAACGCGTGCAAGGGGTTCATAATCAAGAGTGATTCTCTCGTGATCAGTGATAATAGCATCATCAATATACTGCTCTTTTATCTCTACAATCATAGGAATTGTTTGAGAGCCTTTGAGACCTATCTCTTGGTGCAGGGTACAAAAAAATGCACTGGGTGTCCCTTTGACAAGAGGTGGAAAATCTTCTAAGATCTGTTCTGTTTCTATCTCAAAAAGTTCAGCTTCATTTACAGAACTTTCTAGCTCTTTTGAAGAAAAATGCATCTTTTGAAGGAGTGACTCATCAACCATACAGATTGTACATTTTTTTGTTTCACGTAGATTTTTGAGTGTATCTTTTTGCGTTCCGTCACTTTTGTGACCGATACTTAC
>Ga0256842_1003218_pt1 | contig 11050 bp, 4 predicted proteins | sample 4559240metaG_FD_185973 | JGI IMG/M metagenome (GOLD analysis project Ga0256842, IMG submission 185973) | Hydrothermal vent microbial communities from Guaymas Basin, Mexico - 4559-240 | ecosystem: Environmental > Aquatic > Marine > Hydrothermal vents | place: Mexico: Guaymas Basin | collected...
ATGATAATTCAGTACAATTTAGAAGAATACTATTTGCATCAACTCCGGAATCAGCATCGCTAATATCGGCTGTAATTGTATAAGTCATTCCTTCCAATAAATCGGAAGCTCTCATTGCTGAGTATGCGATATTTGAAATTACAGGGAGAACATTATCGATTGCGATGGTTCCGATTGAGCTATAATTTCCAATTACACCTTCAATAGTTGTTTGACCATTAACAGAAGCAGTAATTGTGCCTGTGTTTGCGGTTACTGCAACATTAGTAAATGTATGACTCATTGTATTTGTAAATGGAGCGGTAAAAGTAAAGCTTGGTGAATCTTCTGAATCCAAACTTACAGTTAGTTGATCCAAATTCTCAGGATTATCTATGCTAAAATTAATAGTTAAATCATCTTGATTATTCATATAATTTGTGATGTTGTCATTATCATTATGAATAACAACCGAGTTAATAATCGGTGCACTCTTAACTTCAATCGCAAATACTTGATTTATTTGATAATCAGAATCATCTACACTGACAACAATACTATTAATTCCGGAATCTGCTAATGAAGGTGTTCCGCTCAAAACTGCTGTTCCATCGCCATTATCTGTTAAAGATAACCAAGTTGGGAATGAAGCGGTAATTGTTAAAGCATCGTTATCAATATCATTTGCCGTGATATTATAGGTGTAAAGAAGTCCTTCCATTGCATCAGTAACAGGAGTTGAAGTGAATGTCGGAGCATCATTAACATTTTGAACTGTAATTGTAAATGATTGATCCGTTGTTGCAGTTCCGTCATTAACAGTCAGAACAACATTATGATTTCCAACTTCGCTATTTGTCGGCGTTCCGGTCAAAGTAGCAGTTCCATCATTATTATCTGTTAAAGATAACCAAGTTGGAAGTGTTGAAGCGGTAATTGTTAAAGCATCACCGTCAATATCGTTGGTTGTTACATTATATGTATAAGCAATATCTTGAGTTGCATTTGTAACAGGAGTTGAGGTAAATGTCGGAGCATCATTTGTATTACTTACCGTAATTGTAAATGATTGATCCGTTGTTGTAGTTCCGTCATTAACAGTCAGAACAACATTATGATTTCCAACTTCGCTATTTGTCGGCGTTCCGGTCAAAGTAGCAGTTCCATCATTATTATCTGTTAAAGATAACCAAGTTGGAAGTGTTGAAGCGGTAATTGTTAAAGCATCACCATCAATATCGTTGGTTGTTACATTATATGTATAAGCAATATCTTGAGTTGCAGTTGTAACAGGAGTTGAGGTAAATGTCGGAGCATCATTAACATTACTTACCGTAATTGTGAAGTTCTGATCCGTTGTTGTAGTTCCGTCATTAACAGTCAGAACAACGTTATGATTTCCAACTTCGCTATTTGTCGGTGTTCCCGTCAAAGTAGCAGTTCCATCATTATTATCTGTTAAAGATAACCAAGTTGGAAGTGTTGAAGCGGTAATTGTTAAAGCATCACCATCAATATCATTGGTTGTTACATTATATGTATAAGCAACATCTTGAGTTGCATTTGTAACAGGAGTTGAGGTGAATGTCGGGGTATGATTAATTGTCCAAGTAACTAAATTGCTCCCTGAATTCATCACATTATCTTTTGTAGAAATTGTAACATTAATATTGTTATTCGCGAATGGATTAGGAATATTTAACACATTGTTCCAGGTTGCAGAAGAACCGTCAAACGAAGTAGCAGGAACATCAACTAAATTTAATTCAGGACAATTCAAAAGAATATTGTTTAAATTTGTATTGATGCCTGATTCAGTGTCAGATAAATCAGCAATAACATTATATACTTGACCTTCTTCAAAATCACCTGATCGTCCATTTGAATATCTAATATTTGAAACAACGGGAAGAACATTATCAATTCCTATAGTTCCCGTATTTGAATAATTATTTGTACCGTTAAAATGATTTGTTTGTCCGTTAACTGTAGCTGTAATTATTCCTGTTGCTGAAGTTTCCGTAACCGAATTGAAAACCCAAATAACCTGATTAGAAATTATATCTGCTTTAACAAAGCTTTTTGACGGTGTATTATCCGAATCAAGACTAATTGTCAAATTATCGATTCTTTCAAAATCAGTCAAAGTAACAGTTACTTGGATATTATCTCCGGAATTCATATAATTAGAATTTAAATCGGTAATGTTTTCCAATGTCACATTGGAAATTGTCGGAACAGGTCCGATATCCCAAATTTTATTAGTTGATCCTTGATTTTGAACATTATCTATAGCTTTAATATTAACGGTAACATAATCGTCAGGCATATAAGTTGGAATCGTCAAAACATTATTCCAAGTAGCAACACCACCGACAAAGGTATCTGCCGGAATATTATTTAAGGATAGTTCGTTACAAGTCAGTAAAATACTTGAAGAAACCAATCCCGACCCGCCGGCATCTGAGACGTTGGCTTGAATACTATAAGTATTCCCTTCAAATAAGGATTGTCTGGAAAGGTAGATAATATTAGATATTTGAGGTGCATCATTATCAACAATTATGTCATCTGTTTTCTGATCAACTTCATTTCCTGAATTGTAATAAGTCGTTATTTTTGAAGTTGCTACCAAAGGTGAATTGGCTGAACTGACATTATTAAATACGGTTTCTATCGTATTACCGGTAATTTGAGCTTTTGTATAATGAGTAGAATATACGGAACCATCACCTAATTTCACATCCAATTCATCTATTTTCTGATAATCATTTAAAACGGTAACAACTTTTAAATTGTCGCCATCTTTCATAAAATCATTGGTTGTTTGAGAAGTATTTTCGATTTGGGTACTTGCAATTGTCGGAATATTTCCAACCTGCCAAGAAGCGTTTTCATTATTGGTATTATCAATATTATCATTGGCATTTACCACGACATTGATTCCAGAATAAGAAGGGTTATTATCTATCGTAACATTATTCCAAGTAGCAACACCCCCTGCGAAAGTATCATAAGGTTTGTTTATAATGGATAATTCGTTGCAAGATAATGTTATTGATGAATTATTCAAACCTGAAATAGCATCCGACACATTAGCCGAAATCGAATAAGTATGTCCTTCAACAAGATAAGCATCTGCCGGAGAATAATTCAAATTAGAGATCGAAGGTAATTCATTATCTACATTAATTGCGGAAGAATTTGAATATGTAACCGGAGTTGCGTAATTTGTAGTTCCTTGAACCAATGCAGTTATGGTATTGTCAGCAGTTTCATTCACATTTGTAAAAGTATGAGACATCGTTGCCGCAATTTCAGCCGCAGCAAAGGTATAACTTTGAGTTCCGTCCGAATCCAAACTGACTTTCAATTCATCGATTCTTTCAGGATCAGTAACATTAATTATAACTTTCAAATCATCACCGTTTTTAATATAATTAAATGCCGGATAATTTACATTTTCCAAAGCTACCGAAGAAATAGTCGGAGTCGGAGTAATGTCCCAATATTTAGTTAATTCACTGTTATTACCAACAATATCCTGAGTATCAACAGTAAAAGTTTCTTGGCTTAAATTAATATCATTAGGAAGAGAAACCGCATTCCAAACAGCGGAAGTACCGTCATAAGAATCTGCTGTCTGATTAATTCCCAAATCGTTACATTTTAAAACCATTGTTGATAAATCATTATTAACTCCGGAACCGTTATCCAAAATATCCGCTTTGAATGTATAAACAGTATTTTCATCCAATGTTGATTGGCTCGGATCCGTTCTCATATTTGAAATTGTTGGATTTGTTGTATCAACAACAATTGTAGATGAATTGGAATAAGTTACCGGTGTTGCATAATTTGTAGTTCCCGTAACCTTTGCAGTTAAATTTCCAACTACAGCTGAAACATCTACAGAAGAAAATGTATGATTTATTGTTGAAGAAGTGAACGGACCGTTAATCACAAATTCGTCGGCAATTTCATCAAAAGAGAATTTAATTTGGTCTATTCTTTCGTAATTCGTTAATGTAGCTGTAATTTTCAAATCATCACCAGTTTTGACAAAACTATTTGTCGGAACAGATAAATTTTCTATGGAAACAGATGAGATTGTCGGAACCGGGCCAATTTCCCAAACTTCAGAATATTGATCGGCAACATTTCCGACTCTATCTGTTGCATCCACTTTCAAATCAACATTTAATTGATTATCCGGTATAGAAACATTATTCCAAGTTGCGATTCCATTAACAGCATCATAAGAATCTGCAGGTTGATAAACTGTAGTGCCTACCGTTAATCTCAAATCGTTTAAATTGAATTTAGAATCTGTTTCAGTAATATTTGCTTTAATATTAGTAACACCTTCATCAACATCAGTTCTGGATGAATGAGTAATATCGGTAATTACAGGTTTTGTAATATCAATTCCAATTTCATCGGAAGCAGAATAATTTACAACCCCCGAAGTGTAATTCGTTGAACCGCTAACCGTCGCTTTCAATGTAGATGTAAGCGTTCCCAAATTGGCATTAAACGTATAAGTAATAGGGGATGTAAATGGTGCGGTAAATGTTTTTGTTACGTTATCGGAAGTAAAAGAAATACTAAGATCATCAATTCTTTCCTGATCGGTAAGAGTTATCGTTGCTCGAACCTGATCTCCATCTTTAATATAGTCATCAATACCGGAAGTCATATTTTCCAAATAAACGGAAGCAATTGTCGGAACCGGTTTGATGTCGTAATTATTTACAGATGTTGCTGAATTAGATACATTATCATCGGCAGTTATCGTCAAAGTAATGCTATCCGTATCATAATCAGCTGGAATTTGAACGTTAGTCCAAGTTGCAATATGAGTTGTTGAATTATAGGATAAAACAGAACTTGCAATGAGATTTGCGTCACTACAATTCAAAGTAATTGAACTTTGATTTACTCCCGATTCGGCATCTTCAATCTTTGCCGTCAAAGTATTATTTGTTCCTTCATCCAAATCCGAAGTAGCTACATTGTTAATTTTTATATCCGAAATTGTAGGAGGATTTTCATCGGCAACAATTGACTTTACGTCTTGTTCGGTTACTGCTGAACCGTTGTTGTCATAAAAGATTGTTGTCGTAGCAGTTATATTATCTCCATTAACAACAGTGTTAGAAGTGTTAACATTATCCAAATCATAATAATTTACACCTCGTCCAAAGCCGTTTGTAATTTCAACCGAGAAATTACCGGCACTGCCATTTGCATTTGTATTCAAATCAATGCGAACTTTATTAACATTCGATTCATCATAAACAGTAAATTTTAATTGCGAATCCTGACCGGATTTTAAATAATTATCGACTTGAGAATTTGCATCGACATTTTTATAATAATCAACTACTACTTGAGGAGTCGGACTTACATTAACATTTTGGTTATCAGCTGTTTTTGAAATCGTAATAGGATTATTATTTGTATTCTCGGCAGAATCGTATAGTACGACAGGTACACTTAAATTATTTACCTGATTATCTCCGTATTGAATCGTATAATCGGCATATATTGTATTTCCTGAAATTGTTCCGTGAACTGCATTTTGAGACGCATTAATAGCCGAAAAATCAAAGATTCCATCAGCAATACCCTGATTGGCAACATTCATTGTTACTCGAATAACATCACCAACATCCAAAGTATAATCACGTGTTTTACTTGAACGCGGATTTATAACAAAGTGAGCATCAGCCAAAGCATAATTTGAAAGAGGAATTACATTATCTGCTTTGATGATAGTTGCTGCATTACCGGTAACTTCATTTCCTGCATTATCTTTAACTGTTATTGTAGGATTCCAAGTGTTGGCTTGACCAACTAAAGAATTTAAATTTCCTTCTTGGATTGTTTGTGAAAGGACATTGTCGGCGGGATCGTTATAATAAAAATCATTAGGAAAGTTTCCGTTTGTATTTATAATCCATTTTATCCCGTCGTTAGTTGATTCCGTAATACTGCTAAAACTAACATCATCCGGATTACCGTTATTAATGTCGGCAAAATCGTTGTTATTTGTATCATCATTTGTAATAGTAAAATTACCCCAATTTGTAACATCCGGAAGTTCATTATCGACTGAATAATTTCCTGAGGAAGAAGTTACGGTAGTTTGAGTATTGTCAGCAGTAAATCCTAAATTAGAAGTTAATGCATCAATCGATCCTGCTGTTAAGGTGTAGCTAAATTGATAAACTCGCGGTGAATCGCTTGCATTTCCTTGATATGAAGTAATTTGAGTATTGTTGTCTCCACCGAAACCACTAAAATCCATTGTTAGTAAATTAGTTCCGGTAATATCAACCGTTCCACTAATGGTATCTCCGACTTTATAAGTATTTGAATCGCCGGTCGGAATCGAATTAATTGTAATATTATTGATTGTCGGAACTTCAAAAACCAAAGCTGTGTTATCTAAAGTAATATGTTCCTTATCATATCTTAAATCCCAATCTATATAAATATCAGTAATTGTATTTCTGGAATTGAAATAAACATCAATATAGTTTCCTGAAGCTTCTGCAGCCGACACAATATGTGAATATTTGTTTGAGTTTTCTTCATTATAATATATCCCGATTTCATCACCACTATTAAAAGTAAATTGAGTTACTCCATCATCTTGATATGGATTATTTATTTTAAGACCGATCCAATTTCCATCACCGGTAATAGGAGCTTGACCGTCAAAATACCAAGTAACTGTTCCGTCGTTGTTTGAATCATCATCCGTATCGTTATCATTAATTAAATCGGTTTGATTATTCCCATGATACGTAGGATTAACATCAATAGCTGTCCCTCCGGTTTGAGCGGTATCCTGAGCAATCGGAACACTTGCATCTCTAACCAAAGTTTTTGCACTCCCCAAGCCGAGGTTAAGATTTTGCAGAGCAATAGTAATTGATTCATCATCGGAATTTCTTGTTCCGTCATTGAGCCAATCAATATCAAGATCAAAACTAACAGTTCTCATTCTTAAATAATTAGCTGCGTCGAAATAAAAATAAAATGCATGATCCGATAATTCAGTGGCAGTCAAAGTTTTAGTTTTCCAACCATTGTTATTTTCATTATATTTAATAATTGCTCCGACTCCCAATTCATTTGCATAAGCTGAATCGGTAAACGGCCATGTTACTTTTACACCTATCCAGTTACCTTCGGTTGGATGCCATGTATCCGGATCTCCGGAAATATATTCGACACTTGAGCCATTAATAGCCAAAGCTTTTGCCGGCGGATTATCGGAAGTATTAATGAACATGAAATTCAGAGAACTTCCTCCGATATATGTTCCGTCTTCATACTGTAACTGCGTCAATGAATCGTCCGGTCTCCAGACATAAGCATTTAACAAAGTTATCGTGAAAAAGAAAATCATAATTAACATTAGATTTTTTTTCTTGTTTTTCATCGCTACACCTCACTTTTTTACTTTCGTTAAGATTATTAAATTTATTTGTTTCTCTATTATTTTATTTTTAAATAAAACTTAAATAAGTAAATTGTGTCAATATTATTTTTGAAAAAAATTGTTTGTTTTTATTTTGAAAAACTTATGAAATGTAACTACTTTAGTGTCATTATGTTAGGTGGTATTAAATTTCATATTGGGCGAGATTTTTTCCCGAATTGTTTGTAGAAAAATATCAACATGAAAATCTATTCTTATTTAGTTAAGTAACCTTTTTTCTAAAAATTACTTAAAACAAATAAATTTAACTAAATTTTAGCAAAGGAAGAATTGGGTAATGCAAATGATAAAACAAAAAAAAGTTGACACGAAAGTACATCCTCAGATAATACGTAATTATTTAAATATCAATAAGTTAACTATATTTATTATTTGTAAAAAAATGATTGACACATTTCCTCGCTTTTCAAAAAAGAAAAAGAAATAAAAACAAGGAGGTAAGTCATGGGCGTTACTTTTTTCGTAAAAATGTTCCCTAAAAAAGCCCCGATTGATTTATTGTTAAAACATGCCGAAATTCTTGAAGATTTATCAAAAGAGATAATTCCTTTAGTTGATGATTATCTCAACGGAAAAGATATTTCCGCAAAAGTAAAAGATATCTCGAGAATGGAAAGTCAGGCTGATAATTTTAAATTTGATTTAAGAAAGATGCTTTCAAAAAATATCAAAACACCTTTTGCTGTTCGAGATTTATTAGCTTATCTATCAAAACAAGAAAAGATAATTGATTATATTGAAGATATTGCAAAAAAACTGTCTTTAAATCAAATTGATGGATTAGATGAGGAAATTATCAAGGATTTTAAAATCCTAGTTGAAGAGGTTGTCAGAGCAATTAATTCATTGTTGGTGATGATAAATGAAATCCATAAAATTATGGATTCCTCATTTGCAGAAAAATACATAAAAAAAGAAAAGAAAGATCGGGTGAAAATCGAAGATATTGAAGGTAAAGTCGATAAAATTTCACTCAAAATAGGAAAATGGATTTACTCAAAAAAGAACGAACTTAATCCAATAGACTTGGTATTTTTTAGAGAATTAGTTTTAATTTTTGTTAAGATTTCCGATATCACGGAAAATACGGCAGAGCAACTTCAATCTATTTTAAAATAAGGAGAAAATCCCGATGACATTTATTATAATAGCTGTAATAGTTGGCTTGGCGATGGCAATGGCTATCGGTGCAAACGATGTGGCAAATTCAATGGCAACAGCGGTTGGAGCAAAAGCAATAACAATAAAACAAGCAGTTATCATTGCGTCGATTTGTGAATTTTCAGGAGCATTTTTCTTTGGAAAAATGGTAACCAATACAATCCGGAAAGGTATTGTCAATTCGGATCTTATCCAAGATCCTCATGTTTTAGCGGCAGGTGCTTTTGCTGCCTTAATTTCTGCAACAATTTGGGTTTTCGTTGCCACAAAATTTTCTTTACCGATATCTACTACTCACTCAATTGTCGGTGGTATGGCAGGTTTTGGAATAGTTGCTTTAGGGTGGGGTTCGGTTTATTGGATGAAAATCTTACTCATCATTTCCAGTTGGTTTTTATCTCCTCTTCTTGGCGGACTTTTAGGATACACAGTTTTTAAAGCAATTGTCGCCTTAATTTTTAAGAAGAAATCTCCGCTTGCAGCTGCTAAAAAAGTCGGACCATTCCTAATAGGACTTACATTTTTCATTTTTATGTGGATGTTTTTCAGCAAAGTATTACATCAAGATAATGTTGAACAAACAATTTTAATGTCTTTAGGTATTGGCGTAATAATGGGAATTATCGGTTATTTTTTACTTAAAAAAATTAAATATAATGAAGATGAATATCTCTCAGTGGAAAAGATGTTCAAAAAATTACAAATAATGACTTCTTGCTATGTTTCAGTAGCTCACGGTTCAAATGATGTGGCAAATGCAATAGGACCTTTGGCGGCGATCTATGCAGTTTGGAAATATGGCACGGTAGCAAGCCAGACTCCTGTTCCAAAAATGCTATTAGTTTTAGGCGGAATCGGTATTTCAATTGGTGTTGCCGTTTGGGGGCATAAAGTAATGAAATCTGTCGGAGAAGGAATTACCGATTTGAACAACTCTCGCGGATTTTCCGTAGATTTCTCAGCAGCCACAACTGTATTTATAGCTTCAATTTTCGGACTTCCGGTTTCATCAACTCACATTGTTATCGGTTCAATTACCGGAGTAGGATTTGCTCGTGGTTTTGAAGCATTAAACATCGGTTTCTTAAAGCAAATTGGATTCTCATGGTTATTGACTGTTCCGTTAGCAGGAATCACATCAGCTCTATTATATAAAGTAATTATTTTATTTTTCTAGACTAATAGGCACAATTTATATTTGCCAAAATTCAAAGCCGATTCATTTCGGCTTTATTTTTTTTGACATTTTCCTTGTCAAATTCTCAATTCTCAAAAAATCATCTTAAAAAATATTAGGAATTATTATGAATAAAAAATATCGTGCGTTTGCACTTTTCTCTGGTGGATTAGATAGTATTATAAGTGTTTTATGGATGGAAAAAATTGGAGTTGAAGTAGTGCCGGTATTTTTCAAAACACCTTTTTTTGGGCCCGAAAAAGCTATTGAAATGGCTGAAAAATCCGGGATTAATTTAACAGTTATTGATATTTCGAAAGAACATATGGAAATGGTTTTGAATCCAAAATACGGTTATGGCAAAAATCTAAATCCCTGCATCGATTGCCACGGAATGATGTTTAGAGAAGCTGCCAAAAGAATGTCAGAATACAATATTGATTTTATTATATCTGGAGAAGTTTTAGCTCAACGTCCAATGTCTCAAAGAAAAAATTCTTTAAGTTCTGTTGCCAAATTAAGCGGAATTAAGGATTTGATTGTACGACCTCTTTCGCAAAAATTATTACAAGACACTCTCCCAATTCGAGAAGGTTGGATTAATAAAGAAGATCTTTTGGATATTCAAGGCAGAACCAGACAACGTCAAATTGAAATTGCCAAAGAATTCAATATTACTGAATTTCCAAATGCAGGTGGGGGATGTGCTTTAACAGATGTCAATTTTTCCGCAAGATTACGAGATTTGATTGAAAATGAGATGTATGAAATTCATAAAATTGATTTTTTAAAATATGGAAGACATTTCAGATTAAGTAAAAATACAAAATTAGTTATTGGTAGAAACAAAGCGGAAAATGATATTATTACCGATTTATGTGATGAAACGGATTTGGTGTTAAAAGCTGCCGATATTCCCGGACCATTAGCTGTAATTCAATCCAAAAATACGCCAAGTTTAGAGGAATTAAAATTAGCTTCCGGAATTTTACTTCGTTATAATTTGAAAGCGGAAGGGCAGAATAAAATTGTTTATGGTGAAAAATTTAATTTAAAAAATGAAATTTATTCCGAACCATTAATAGAAGGGGAAGAAAATCAATATCATATTTTAAGGAAAGCAAAAAAGAATGGAAAATAAAATTAATATTAAAAAATTCGAATTATTACCATCAATGGGTGTAAATACCTATCTGATATGGAATTCCAATAATGAA
>Ga0256842_1003219_pt1 | contig 11046 bp, 13 predicted proteins | sample 4559240metaG_FD_185973 | JGI IMG/M metagenome (GOLD analysis project Ga0256842, IMG submission 185973) | Hydrothermal vent microbial communities from Guaymas Basin, Mexico - 4559-240 | ecosystem: Environmental > Aquatic > Marine > Hydrothermal vents | place: Mexico: Guaymas Basin | collected...
CATCTTGGTATAATGACAGATATGGTCAACTTTACGCAACAAACAGTATGAATGTTGGTGATGTTGTTATCTGGGACAGCAACTGGGATGTTGTAGCACACGTTAGAACTGCCGGTGGTGGTCTATTTGTTGGTACAAGTGAACATACTCCATTTATCTGGTCTGACTGTGTACTTGGTGGTTCTGCGAACTGGAATAAAATCTATTTAATTAACAAACAAACACTAGAAACAGATAGAATTCTAACAGTAGGAACAAAAAGAGGAACAATTACTGATCCTGTAACACACAAAACACTTTACAGCTGGAAAGTACCAACTGTTAAAGATAAAAAAGGTCATGTTGTAATTCCTAGAATCTTACATGCTGAACCTGCAAACCATGGTCACTGGACAATGGTATCAGAATGGAATGCTGGTCGTATCGGTATCTATGAAGCAAAAACTGGTAAATTTGTTAAATACATCAAAGGTTTAACAACACCAACTTTTACTTATTCTATCGAACACAGACAATCTATTCCAGGAGCATAATCGCTTCTTTCTCCCCCTCGGGGAGAATCTTTTTTTCAATCTTAACTTCTAAAGAGATAACATGAAATTATTCTTATTTTTCACACTTACTATATTTAGTTCACTTTTGTCTGCAAAATATTTAACAAATGAGTCATGCAAAGAGTGTCATGAAGATATTTATTATGAATATCAAAGTTCTTACCACTCTAAAACTTATTTTAATGATGAATTGCATAGAAAAGTGGCTAATGCTGCCAGTACCAAAACTTATGATTGTGCATCATGCCATATGCCTGCAGCAACCAATAAAAAAGCACTTGAAAGCGGAAAAGAACGCCCTAGCAAACTTTTTGAAGAAGAGACAGATGCCATTAGCTGTTTTTACTGCCATCAAATTGGCTATGTAAAACAGGCTCATAAAAAAAACATTATCTATCTTTCTAAAAAGCCAGAAGGCTATAAACCAGCGATGTTTGGCACACTTAAAAATCCTGATGACAGTGATAAACATGAAATGTTAAACAATCCTATATACAAAAAAAATGTCTGTCTGGGATGCCATTCCCATAAAAGAAACTCCCATGATGTTATGATTTTTGATGCAATGAAAGACAATCAAGATTCAACTGAGTGCATAAAATGTCATATGCCTTCTATCAATGGTGGTGCTGAAAAAATGAATAAAAGAGGACGTGAAGAACATCATAGTCATACTTTTGCAGGTATCCACAGCATCGATATGAGACAAAAAGCTTTAGATATCACCATAAACACACACAAAAACACTATAGAAGTAACCCTAAAAAACAAAATGCCGCATCCTCTTATTATTCAGGCTGCACGTCTAAAATATTTACAACTTTCTCTCATTAGAAAAGGAAAAACAATATGGCAAAATTTTAAACAATCTCCACTAGAAGACAAACAAGGTACTTTTGTTATTCAATTCCTGGACAAAGACAACAAACCAGTTGTAATTCCTTCCTTTGCATATAAAAGAGGATTTGTAAATAATTTACAGGCAAACGAGACAAAAGTTTTAAACTATAAAACTCCAGAGATAAAAAAAGGAGATACAGTTAAAGCTTCATTTTATGTTCTTCTTGCAAAACCAAGCTGTTCTGAAGTACTGAACTTAAAAAACAACAAACTTAAAACACCATTATTAATGAAAGAAGTTATCTATAAAGTGACAAATGTAAAATAATTACAAATTCTCTTATTAATTAGTAAATAAAGCTTTTTTAGGAGTTTTTTTTGTTAAAATGTGAAACAAATTGAGAGGTAGTAATGAAAAAAATATATCTATTAATATTACTCTTGAGCATCCAGGTATATGGTGATTCTTTGAGTGGTAAAAAAGTATTTGAGACATATTGTTGGGGATGCCATCACCAAACGGCAATGGCGTTTGGTCCTCCATTTAGTGAAATAGCAAATAAAAGAACAAAAGCAGAAATAGAAGCCTACATAGCTTCACCAAAATCAATGTATAAATCATTTGGATACAAAAGAACAGTAATGACACAACTTCATCTAAATGCAAAAGAGCTTGATCTTATCAGTGATTATATACTCTCATATAAAGGTAAAAAATAATGTTTAGACTATCCAATCTTATTGCTTCTGTTGTTGAAGACAAAAAAGAGAGAATTCTAGATGGTAGCATTGCTATCTGGAACTTTACAAACAGATGCAATCTTTCTTGTCTGCACTGTTATTCAAAATCAACTTTAGATGAAGTAGACACACTGACAACTCCACAAATTAAAAAAACAATTTTGGAGATGAAAGCAAATGGAGTAAAATTCATCATCTTTTCTGGAGGTGAACCACTCACACGCAAGGATCTCTTTGAAATAGCCGATTTTTGTAAAGAAAATGGAATTATTACTTATCTTTCTAGTAACGGACTTTATTTTACAAAAAGTAATATTAAAAGAATTACAGATACTTTTAATTATGTTGGTGTAAGCATTGATGGAGATGAACCTACTCATGATTATTTTCGAGGTTTAAAAGGTGCATTTCGTGAAACTCTTAAAGCTGTACTACTTGCTAATAAAACAGGTGCAAAAGTTGGTATTCGCTTTACTATGACAAAAGACACCATAGACTCTTTAGAATATATTTTCAATCTCGCAGAGGAACATAATATTCCAAAAATTTATGTTTCACATCTTGTGTATTCTGGTCGAGGACTTGATAATTTAAAAATGGATCTAACAAAAGAGCAGCGTCGTAAAGCTGTAGATTTTATTTTAAATAAGGCTTTTGAATACTATGAAACAGGACGAGACATTGAAATAGTCACTGGAAATATGGAGATGGATGCCATAGCATTTTTAAATAAATTTGCTAAAAAATACCCAAACCTCAAAGAAAAAATGAGAGATAGACTTGTGCAATGGGGCGGTAATTCAGCAGGGAAAAAACTTTTAAATATTAACAGTGAAGGAGATGTGCGACCTGATCCTTTCTTTCCACTCATTGTTGGTAATATTATCCATCAAAATTTTGGTGATATTTGGCAAAGTGGGAAACTTTTAGATGAACTAAGAATTCATCCAAGAAAACAAATCAGCGGTATTTGTAGCGAATGTAATCAAATTGACATATGTAACGGTGGTTCACGTGCCCGCGCTTATGCGATTACAGGTGACTTATGGAGTGAAGACCCTTCATGTTATTTAACTAAAGAAGAAAGAGAGAACGTATAATGAAAATCAAAAAAATTTTAGCAGTTGCCTTTATAGGATTATCTTTACATGTAAATGCGAATGCGCATGAAAAAATATTTGTTGTGGAAAGAGAAAGTAGTTCTGTTGCAGTTATAGAAAACGGGCTTCCTAGAAATCATATGGAGCATATGCATAATATGAACCATGGCGTTATGAAATTCTACAACAATGACGGCTATCTTATATCTCGTGACGGATATATAATGCGATTTGATCCACGCAGCGAAAAAAAACTCAATGAATATAAAACAAGTAAAAGTGCTATTGGCTTTGTTATAAATAAAAACTATGTAGCCGTTGCCAATTATGATGATAAAAGTGTAGACATCCTCACTCGTGATCTTAAACCAATAGAAAAAATTAAGACACAATCACGCAATGTAGGAATCAAAATTTACAAAAACTACCTTATTTTTTCAGAAATGGATAAAGATGCTATTGCTATATATGAAGATGTAAACAAAGGCAAAGGAAAACCTCATTTTAAGCTAGTCAAAGAGTTTAAAAATGTCGGTGTTATGCCATTTGATGCAATGATAAAAGGCGACAAATACATCAATGGTTTTTTCCAGTCTCCATGGTTTGGTGTTGTTGATTTAGATACACTTAAATTTGAAAAAATTCAGCTAAAACTTGATGACAGAAAACCAGTACTCAAAGTTCCGCATTTTGGATTTTGGTCTATCAGTGATTCAAATGTTTTTATTCCTGCCGTAGGTGACAATAAAGTTTTTGTATATACACCTGATTTTAAATTTATAAAAGCAATTAAAACAGAAGGCTTACCTGTTTTTACAGCACTCTCTCCGGATAAAAAATATTTAGCTGTAACATTTAGCGGTAAAAAATTTCCTGTTATTCAAATCATTGATACCAAGACATTAAAAATTATCAAAAGATTTGAATTTGACGGGAAAGTGTTACATGTAAGATGGTCTCAAGAAAGACAAGAATTGTATGTATCAGTAAATGACACAAATAAGGTGGCAGTTTTAAATACAAAAGGATGGTGGTTAAAACGCGAAATATTAACAATAAAAAAACCATCAGGAATTTTTATCTACAAGGAAAATAAATAATGAGCAGAGTATACCTAACCGGCGCCGGTCCCGGGGATATTGAACTTTTGACAATGAAAGCACATAAAGTAATTACAGAAGCAGATGTTATCATCTATGATCGTTTGGCAAATCCTGAAATTTTAGAAATGAGCAAAGACGGATGTGAATTTGTTTATGTTGGTAAAGAAGACGGCAGACACACGTTGCCACAAGATGAAATTAATGAAGTTATCTATCAAAATGCTCTTAAACATAATGTAGTTGTACGTCTTAAAGGTGGAGATCCATTTGTTTTTGGTCGTGGAGGAGAAGAAGGTGCTTATCTTCAAGAAAGAAACATCGAATTTGAAATAATTCCCGGAATAACTTCGGCTATAAGTGTTCCAGCTTATGCAGGAATACCAGTAACACATCGTGGTGTTGCTGTTAGCTTTAGAGTTGTAACAGGACATGAGTCACCAAATAAAGAAACATCACAAATTCCATGGGAAAACTTTAAAACAGATGACACTATTGTCTTTTTAATGGGACTGCATAATCTGCCTAAAATCACATCAAAGCTTATGTCTGTCGGAAAACCGCAAAATTACCCTTGTGCTGTTATTTCACGCGGTACGACAAAAGATCAAAATGTTGTGGTCGGAACACTTGATAACATTGTAGAAAAAGCAAAAAATGTCCCTACCCCGGCACTTATCATAGTTGGAAAAGTGGTAACACTTAGAGATCAACTCAACTGGTTCAACAAATAATCAATAATTTTGTAAATTATATTCTTTCCATAACAACGAAGCCTCTGGGCTTCCTGATTCAATAGCTTTTTTTGCCCAATATTTTGCTTTTTTGAATTTTTCTTGTTCTACATAAATTTCGCTCAACAAATAATATGCTCCGATGTCGCCATTCTTCGCCGTTTTTTCCAGCCACTCGGCTGCTTTATCAAAATTCATTACCTGCATATATATGCGCCCCACATTTTGTACAGCTTTTTTATGCCCCGCTTTAGCAGCAGTTTCTAAAAGCTCGGCTGCTTTTGTAACATCCTGTTTTACCCCATTTCCATTGTAATACAGCAAAGACAAATTATAGGTTGCATTGATATTACCCTGCTTGGCTCTTTTATCTAATATACTAAAAGCTTTTTTATAATCTCCTGCATTAATTGCATCCAAAGCAGCATCTGAAGATGCATATACCAATGATACTAATAATACAAATGCAATTATCATTTTTTTCATCACAACTCCTGTTTTATACATAATATAATAACAAAGGGAGCAACAATGCTCCCAGAAATGTTATAACAACCAGAACACTTTTGTATTTCTTTTATACCATTATGCTTCTCTAAATAATCACTTAACCAAATGCCAAGATAAATTGTAAAAATAAACATTGGGAAAGTCATTCCAAAATAATCATAATATCGTGTATTGTTATACAAATTCCTGTAAATTAACTTTTTCTTTAAAATTATTATTATATCATACAAGAAAGGAGTTAAGTATGAAAAAAATTATAATTTCGACCATTTCAATAGTTTTGAGCAGCATGATTTTTAATGCCTGTTCGACAACATCTATGAATGCAGAGGATGTAAAGACTGCTTCATTCACACATTTAAAGCATGAAATGCCTTTATCCAAAGTGCATAAGCTGATTGTTAAAGCAGGTGAAGAAAATGGCTGGAGAATGACTGAATTTAAAGAAAATGAAATTATTGCTGAAAAAGAAGAAAATGGCAATATGAAAGCAGTTACCATCACTTTTACCGAAGATTATTTCGATATTTCACCAAAAGACAGTGATTTACACGAAGCAATAGAAAAAGAGCTTGATAACTAGTTATATTTCTCTAATTTTAATAAGTACCTATCCAAAAAGAATACCAATTATCAATGATAAGAAAATAATTCTAGTGATAGGCAGATTTTTGAAGGACTAACTGGTTAATTCAAAAAAATCTAACGACACAATAGGAGTGTTTTTTTATCGCCCATAGGGAAACTCAAAAAAGCAACTACTGACTTCGTTAAAAACTCTTAAAGCTACTAGTAGCTCCTGCAAGTTTTTGCCTTGCATTAGTCACTTTTTTGAGTTTCTGATAGTTGGTATTCTTTTTGGATAGGTACTTACACTTTATTATATAAAGAATAAAAGGTATAAAATGGATTTTTTTAAATATATACATGCGGTTGGAACCGGTCCTAAAGGTAACAGAGACTTAAGTTTTGACGAAAGTAAAGACATGATGCAGCAGATTTTAGACCAAAGTGTTCCAAGTGAACAGATTGCTGCATTTTTACTTGGCTGGAGGCTGAAACCGGAGACAACAGAAGAGTTTCGCGGAGCACTTGCTGCATGTGATGAACAGACACAAAAAGAAAACATACCAAATTCTATAGAACTTGGCTATCCATTTGACGGTAAAGCAAAAAATCCATATATCTTTCCGCTTGTTGCACAAATACTGGAAAAAGCAGATCTCAATTTAGTGATTATGGGTGACGACAAACAGCCGGCAAAAGATGGCATTACCATTAAAGACATATGTGAAAACATCTCTTTAAATGAAAATATCAAATATTTTGACAGAAAAGACTACTGCAATAAACTTCATAACCTTACCGATATAAGAAATAAATTAGGACTTAGAAGCGGTTTTAGCACTATAGAAAAATTACCAAAAGTTGCCAACAGCAGTTATGCAATTACAGGGATATTTCATAAGCCTTATGTCAAGAAGTATGTTGAAATTCTCTCAGACAGATATGATAGATTTGCACTTATTCAGGGTAATGAAGGGACACCGGAACTTTTCAGTAAAGGTCGTTTGTGGATTATAAATGGCGCTGATATAGAGGAGATAAAAGTAGATCCACAATACTACGGAATCAATTATAAAAAATCATGGGATAAAATAACTCTGCAAAAATCACTCGATCTATTAAACAATCCTTCTGATGAGTACTTGAAACTGGCACGGTTAAATGCTGCCGTATATCTTTTTATAGCACAGAAATACAACAGTATTAGGAAAGCTTTTGAAGCTTTAAATTAATGAGAATAAAGAGATTGAACAATATATTTAATGTGTATACAACATTTTCGTATTTTCATTATTTCTTCCAATTTTCTATATATTTTTTTGCTTTTTCATCAAGCATTTTCATTCTCTCTTTCCCCTTAGGCAAACTTTTACGCAATGCCTTCATCTCTTGTAAAAACTCAGATATCGTATTTGGAATCATATTTTGTAAATATTGTCTCAAATGTTTTGCCATAGCAGGAGAAGCTCCAGATGTTGATACTGCGATTGTCAAGTCACCTTTTTTAATATATGAAGGGAAAATAAAATCACAATAATCAACAGAGTCGACAGCATTACACAGGCAGTTATATTTTTTTGATTCTTGAAATATTGTTGCCTGAAGTTCTATAGAGTCTACTGCTACTATAACAATAGCAAAATCCTTTATATCGCCCTCCTTATATGCACGTATTTCAAACTCAAGATTTTCACTTTTTATGCGTTGTAGCATTTCATTAGAATATTCTTGAGCTATTACATGTAAATCTTTTGTAAAATCTAAAAGATGCTCCAATTTTTCATATGCAATATTTCCACCCCCTACTATGAGAATTTTTTTATTGTCTAGTTTTAAAAATGCAGGGAAATAAGCCATATTCAAATACCTTTAATTAAGTTTTTGTAATGTAATCATAACATATAGAACCATAAAGTTATTGACAAAAATCAATTTAAATTTAGATAAAGATAGATACAATCATTATGCTAAAAAATTAAATGAAAGTTATAAAAATGAAACAAGAAATACTCTCAAGAATACAAAAAAAATTTCCATTGGTGCAAAAACCTTTTGAGGTCATTGCAAATGAACTGGATATGAGTGAAAATGAAGTATTAGAAATACTTCAAGCAGAAAAAAAAGCAAATATTATACGGCAAACTTCTGCAATATTTGACACAAAACGATTAGGATATAAATCTTCTTTAGTTGCTTTTAAAATTCCTGAGGAAAATATAAGCACAGCTGTAAAAATTATTAATTCGCATCCCGGCGTTTCTCATAACTATGAAAGAAATCATGATTTTAACATTTGGTTTACTATGGCGGTTGCTCCTGATTCTATATTGGGACTAGAAAAAACTATAGAAATTCTTGCTAAACTTACGCAAGCAGATGATTCTATTATACTTCCGACATTAAAACTGTTTAAAATCAATGTTAAACTTGATACTACAGGAAAAGATGAAAAAAAAGAAAAGGTAAAAAAAGTTGTACACACAGATATAGAACTCACACCTCTACATCATGCAATCATTCAAAGAGCACAATATGATATTGATTTTGTCAGTGAGCCATTTGCAAATATTGTGAATGAACTCAACATAGATTATGATACATTTTTCAATATTTTACAAGAACTGCAAGAAGCAGGTGTGATGAGACGTTTTGCCTCAATTTTAAACCACAGAAAAGCCGGTTTTAATGCCAATGCCATGGTTGTTTGGGATGTAGATGAAACAAATGGGGAAGAAATAGGTGCAAAAGCAGCAGCTTTTTCTGCAGTAAGTCACTGCTACCTACGTCCAAAATATGATAATTGGCCATATAATCTTTTTACAATGGTTCACGGAAAGACGACAGAAGAAACAAATGCAATGATCACAGAAATGGCACAAGAGATAGAATCCAAATCACATATGCCTTTGTATTCATCAAGAGAGTTTAAAAAAGTACGTATAGAATACTTCACACCCGAGTTTGCTAAGTGGGAAGAAAAATACAAAATAATCGCTTAAAGGAGCCTCTATAATAGAAAGATTTTTTGAATTAGAAATTACCTATATTTCAATAGGCATATTTTTCTAGTTGTTGCTGCATTTGTTACCACAAAAGACTTTACAACAAAAAAGTGCTTTCAAAAAAGGCATGAGCAGTATTCACTATTTTATAACAACAAAAAGAATAAACGGTGTAAAAGAAATTTTCAAGGAGAGGAAAACCTATAATGAAATAAAACAGATGCAAGGAAAACACTCAAGTACGGACAAGCTAATAAACAAAGCTATGCCTGAAGTGTTGGTATATGCGATGATAGTGATAAAAAACAGTTTTTTAAAACATGAGCCTAAAGAGTAGGCTCATAAAGTATTAAGCGCCCAAAGCCTTTTTAACATTATCGTCAGCCATAGAAATATTCCATGCCGGCTCCCAGACAACCTCAATATCGACATCCTTGATATTTGGTAGTTTTTCTACCGCTTCTTTTACCCATTGAATAATCATCTGATGCAAAGGACATGCTTTTGTTGAAAGTGTCATAGTTACTTTTACATTCCCCTCATCATCGCTTGAAGCATCATATATTAGACCCATTTCAACAAGATTGAAACCAACCTCTGGGTCAATCACAGTTGAAATAGCCTGAAACAGTTCATCTTTTGTATACATACTCATTGTTCATCCTTTATTTAAAATTTATCATATAGAGCATACTTCTTACAAAAGCAAGTCCACCAAAAAATAAAAATGATGCGCCTCCGTGTAATAAAGTCTCACTCTTTGTCAAAATGGCAATAGTTACCAAAATTACGCCTATACTTGAAAATACAAACTGTGCCTGCGAACTTTTATATGGCACCATATCTGCAAGCATAGGGATTTTCTGTTTTCCAACAAGTGGAGAAAATCTTTCAAACCAAACCAAAAATGGAATAATTTTATAGATATGCCCAGTAATAAGGAATCCCACAAAGCCAAAGAAAAAAACCCATGCAGATGCCAGCAAGAATCTTTCCTGATCAAATGCAAAATAAAATGCAGCCAAACCAGTCCCTACAAGCATAGCGATGTAGGCAAACATCATAGAAATTGCATATACATCATTCTCTTTTCTCGGTCGCGTTTTATAGATTATATAAATAATATAAAAATAAAAAGGCAATGATAGAAACGATAAAAAGTAGCCTAAATATTCTAAAAAATTTATATTAAAAAGCGCAGATAATATAACGCTTATGACACCCAAGCTCATCAAGGTTATTGATATTCTAAGAGGCGTTAATGAAAAACTATGAGAAAGTGTAAACATTGGCACTAAAACAATAGAAAGCCCCATAATTGTAATACCAATATAACCACCAAGAACTGAGTAAACATGGGCACGAAGCATTTGTGAAATATCCAAAGAAATTGTTCCGGCATACGAAAGTGCCATGAGCAATCCAAAAATAATTCCAAAAAATAAAAATGTATTTGAGATTAAAACACTACTCATAACTAAATTAAGTTTTTTTACTTTTTTAATTGTTAAAAATATTTCACCCACAAAAATCATCATACTTATAAGTACAACTATCCCGCCATAAGGCAGTAAAGCAGGTAAATATAAAAATCCAATTACCATTAACAGTGTACCAATAAGAAGAAGAGGCCAAATAGCGTAAAAAAGTTCTACACCAAAATGCCCTACTTCAAGCACGACAGGTACAAGCTGAGCCATAGCCCCAAAAATAGTCATCATTACAAATCCTAATAGAAATAAATGTGTAAAGCTGATAACTACCGGAGAACTAAAAACTAAATCATCAGCATCAAATAAAAAAACAGTTAATGTTGCTAATATATAAAAGAAGCCCCCAATGATAAAAAAAGGAGCTATAAGTTTAAATGGTGGTGCAAAATCTTGCGAAATGCTATT
>Ga0256842_1003221_pt1 | contig 11046 bp, 18 predicted proteins | sample 4559240metaG_FD_185973 | JGI IMG/M metagenome (GOLD analysis project Ga0256842, IMG submission 185973) | Hydrothermal vent microbial communities from Guaymas Basin, Mexico - 4559-240 | ecosystem: Environmental > Aquatic > Marine > Hydrothermal vents | place: Mexico: Guaymas Basin | collected...
GTTTCTTAAGAGAAGAAAAACTCGTAATAGACGACCCAAGAGACTTTTACGAAGAAACAGAATTCGCGGGAATAACAAACGTAGTTTCAATAAAAGTACCAAAGTACGTGGACGAGAAAATAAGATGGATATTCAACATTATACGAAATGACGAAAAATTAGTCGGATTCTCAGTGAGGCTAAGTGAAGTAACTACCGGAAGACTACTCCGTAAAATGCACAAGCACGGGTTAATGCTACTTTCTGACATGGAGGGGGTTCAAAGAATACACTTGGTGGATGAAGCATTGAAATTATTCGCGTTAAAAGTACTAAACCCCACGAGCATACATTATAGTAAAGAGTACGCACAAGTGTACCACTCCGTAGTTGGGCAATTAGACCAGGTGAGTGATAGGATACAGTCTATATTCCCGTACAGTGTGAGTGAGTATAGGTCGGTGTCATTTAGGGCCCTTCCGCGGTGGAAGTCTAAGGCGAGGGTCTTGTCTGGTGTGCTCAGGATAAGCGAGTATAATGTGAATAGGTTAGCGTTAATGCTTAGTATATCAACCGTGGTGGACATTGGAATGTCGGTTAGGGAGGTTGAGTGGTTCTTTAGTAGGTTGGCGGATGAGTATTATGAGATTGTGCGACCATTGGACGAAATATACGTGAGGGAGTTTGGACAAAAATTGCTGGAGGTGTAAAATGTGTGCACCGCAATGTTGAACATTGGTGCACATGGTTATACGCGCACAAAAATGTTCATTGAACGTTTTATAAACGGATGGCTCTCGTTTTGGTCAAATGTCGCCCCCGAATTACCTCTATATATCGTAGGGCGTTCTACGAGGATTAGTAACGAGCTTACACGAAACCCAACTTACGGGTGGAGCTTACACTTCGAGCTTACACCCCGAGGTTACGGAACGAGCTTACATGCCCAACTTACGCCATCAATCAACTATTATGGTGATGCTCAATGCTGACGGTTAGACCAGTGTTCATCGGTGAACAGACAATATACAACGCCTTTGACGCACTAATAGTGAAAACACCCAAAGAAGGCATAATGGGACTAACAAGAGACAAAAAACCAATCATATTACACAATGGAGACATGGTCAGCATGAAACTCCTTGACGAAGCCTTCGTTAGGACGCTTTACTTGAGAGGCATGGCGACACCAATTAAAATAAGAGAACCAAAACCAAGACAAAGAATAGACCAATTAAAATACAGGCGCTCAAAGAAAGGAAGAGCCAAAAAGAACACAAAACTCGACAAGTGGTTAGGAGGCGTTCCCCATAACAAGTGGTGATGGGGGATGGTGTGAATGGCGATTCGGTGTGCTCGGACGGATTGCAAGTTTAATAATGATGGTTGGTGTAGCTTAGATTACATTGAAGTCAATGAAAAGGGAGAATGTACAAAGTATGAGTTAGACGAGCGCAAGCGAGTTATTGAGCACAACACTCGTATAGCGGAGTTAATTGAACAACTCGGAAAGATGGAGTTTCTGTCCGAGGAAGATAAGAAGCACTTTGCGACACTACTTGTTCTTGGAATGAAGACTGAAGACGGAGAACTTGTTATAGACAAAATAGAGAAAGCCCTAAAGGAGCGTGATGACCATGATAGGCAAGGGTCTTCTTAAGATAGATGACTACTACAAGTTTGGCAAACTAATTGAAACACTCGAAGAACACGGAGCGTACCTAATAACATACTCACCAAAAAAGAACACAATACTCGCATGGTTCAAAGGCGGGCCAAATAGTGAGCAAGTAAAGACAATCATAAACTACCTTAAAGAGAACAAGTATGAGTACTCGATTGTTGTTGGTAAGAATGCTAATTGGACTATGGTTAGGGTGGGGTGGTGAGTATGAATGTTGAGGAGGTGTTGAAGGAGTTTGATGAATGGTTGAAGGAGAATTACTCGCCGAACGAGCACACGCGGAGGAGCCTCGTGTCAGCCGTTAGGAGAATACTGAGAGAACAAAAACCGCCAGATGAATTACTACTCTCTACAAAAAGCCGGGGAACGTACCGTAGGGCCTGGAAACTCTTCAAGAACTTTTTAACGTACAAGAAAATAAACCCCGGGTCAATACTAAGCCAACTGCGAAGATACGGCGCCGTAAAACAAAGCGTTTTATACAAGCGAACAAGAAACGCTTTTAAAGATAAAGACGAATTTAACATGGCCGTATTGAAGGGAATAAACGCTGGAAAAATCTACATTGACTACACTGAGGACGAACCAATACTCGTGTACAATGGACGGTGATGCACAATGAATGTTAGTAGATTATTCGACCAAATTGACCAACGAATAAAGTTAGCTCACGAAATAAAGTCCAAGGAAAAAGTATTCATTAGTGACAATTTTTTATGGAGCGTCCACCTAATGTACAATAAGGCGGCAATGTTCAAGAAGTGGAATGTTGTAGTCCTATACAAGGACAACGTGATGATTGATAAGTCGTTCAGGAAGTATGAGGACGCATTGAAGTTTTACGAGGCTTGCGTGAGGGAAGTTAAAAAACGGTACAACTCAAAACGTTAAGGGGGTGGCACTATGGACGTTTATGAGTTCCTTAAGAAGAGGAATATCCCCGTAAGCGTCCTAAAGCCGGTTGAGAATGTTTTAGATGACAAGTTAAAGACCATGATTAACACGGATGCTGTTAGTGGTTTTGAGTGGTACTTTTATAAGGGTTTGGACATTGGCGAGAGTTATGCCCGAGCAAGGAATTGGGATGAGACAGCGTGTGTGAGGGATTTACTACAAAATGCTTTTGACGCGAGTGAAGACGTTGAACTTTACGCTGATGATGAGGGAGTACACATTATTGACCACGGGTCGGGAATGCCATTTAGAGCGTTTCTGTTCGGTGGTGAGAAAGTTGATAATCCGTGCTTTAGGGGCGGTTTTGGAGAGGGTTTGAAGATTGCTTTAGCGACATTAACAGCCGTTTATGATTACCCCGTGTACATTATAGTCACGGATAAGAAGACCAAGTTGACCACCGCGTACAAGGTTATTTCCGCGTACGATGAATTTTACGGGGAGAGAGTGGTTTACCTTGTTGTCGGTTGGACTGATAGGGAGGTTAAACCACACGGCACTCACGTGATTATTGCAGGAATGTCGGGAAACGTGTTGAAAAAGATTAAACTGGTTCCAAAGGACGCTGTGATATTCTCCATTAAAGCACCACCGACTATTAGACTACGTGATGCTGATTTTGAGCGGGGTAAGTACAATTGTCTGGTGAATTACCAGATACTGGACGAGCCGAACATGCTTTACGCTTCGGACTTATTCTTTGGTGAAATGACTAAGTTAGATTCGAGTATTGCACCACCATTGTTTGGTTATAACATTTGGATGACCACATTATACGAGATAGAGCCAAATAGGGAGACCTACAAGTTGAACGGTCGCGAGTACACTTATGCCAAAATAGCATTACTACTCGCTGAAGCACCGCAGGAGGTTTGGGATAGGATTGTTGACAAGGCTTTTAAAACGTACATTGAGGGTAAGGTTAGGATTGTTGTCAATAGTGATGCTTTTGAGGTTATGGACTTGCCATTAACGAATTTGAACAATAAGTCAATGAAGAAGGCGCTTGAAAAGCTCGCCACGGCCCTCAAGAAGAAGTATGGGTCAAATATTTCGTACCTTGAGTACAGTAGCGACATTATAATTGACCGTGTGTTACACTACGCGCCACCCAACAGTACCGTCATCATATTAAATACTAAGTGGAATGTGCACATGTTGGACGTTTTGAAGTTAATTCCAAACTTTTATAGACTCGTGAACAAACACTTAGAAGAGACTAAGAAGGAAATGATGAAGGAAAACTTAAAAGGCACGCTCGCTTACGATTACATGAACACACTATTGTGGGCAGTGATTTACAGTGTGACTGGTTCTCCAGAGTATTACTTTGGCAAGGACATTGACCTTAAGGTTGTTAGGACTCCAAAGAATGACGTTGAGGGATTATCAACGTTCAATAAAGAGACTGATAAAGTCGAGATTACATTGTCCTTTGAGAACGAGAAAGATAAGCCCTCGCCGAGTGAGAGTGTTAGACTAATTATGCATGAGTTGGCTCACGCGTTACCGTACATTGACATTGATTTTAGTGGGAAGTACGGTGTGTACAATAGGTTACTTAGGCACAATGAGGAGTTGTACGAGTTAGCATTACAATACATTGCTAAGAAAATAGTTGAGTACGGTAGGAACACAATATCAGTACTTGGGTATCTTGGTGTTGCTGTGCCCGACCCGAAGGGACGTGAGTTGGACGTTAGGTACTTTGACATTAACTTGCCAAAGAAAATGAAGGATATTCTCGCTGATGAAACACCACTAATTGACCCTGAATGGAACTTATTACACACTGCACGGACTGCTCTCGTTAGGAATGTGGAGTTTTATAGTGCAAAATTCATGCCACAATTAATGATGCTGAGAATATACAATCCGGGCGCAAGTCTCGTAGAGACAGAACGTTTTGAAGTATTCCCAATACCAATACGCGTCGTTAAGGGGTTAAGAAAGTACACGGTTAATAACTTTGGAGACCCATTAATCCTTAAAGAGTACGAGCGGATTAAGTCTGGCGATGTTAAAGCCGTGTATAAACTCATAGAACCGACCATCAAGGAGAGCTTAGAGCGGTTAGAAAACGCCGAGGTTTTGACCATAAATAACACTCTAAACGTGATTATCTTTGTGAATCCAGTTACTATGAAGTTTGACGTTTTGGGATTCCTGTATTGTGGGCCTACTGAGTACATTTATGCTGACTATACGGGTAAGGTTAGGAGGTGGAAGCCATGGGAGACCTGATATTGAAGATTGGTGATAAGACCGTTCATGCGACTTTGGTGGGTAACAAGTACGAGTTGGGCGTGTTGGTTGAGGGTGCTTCGGGCAACGTGTACTTTAACACGGCGGAGGTTGAGGTGGAAAAAGCGTTGAAGAAGTTGTTCGGGTGAGGTTTAGTGTTCACTATAAGAGTGTCCTCGCGACCGGGGGAAGTGCACTCAGTGCGGGTTAGAGACTTGCAATTTAGGGGTTCGTACGCTTCGGTGTGGTTTGATGAGCCAAATAAGTGGACTAAGGAGAACAGGGAGGTGCCTAATGCTCCAAAGTACTATATTGACTTTAGTTGGAGGAAGTACTTAACAATTGATGAAGCTAAGGCGCTTTTGGACGCTTGGTTAGCAAAGCGTGGGTTGGTGGAGCATCTCGCAAAGTGGCGTTCAACGTACCATATTAAGTACTTTTATCAAGCCATAATTGATAGGTTAGACGATAAGCCGATTGGTAAAAGGTTCATGGAGGTTTGGAGTGAGGTTAATTGGGATGGTGAGCGGTTGAATAGTACGCCTTTTCCGACTAAGGGGACTATTAAGGTTATTTCGGGGTTGCCTCATTACAAAGTGTTGCCGTTTAGAGTGGTTGGTGTTGGCGCTCAACACCCTTTGGATTTTGGTATTATTGTCTTGTTTTCCAGTTTTGTGTACCAGTACAGGGTTTGGGAGGTGGTGTAAGTGAACGCGGAGTTGGTTTCGGAAGTGTTGAACATAATACTGGGCCTTTTGGCCATCTACGCAAGCAGTAAGTACAGGAAAGTCATGAGAGTTTTGAACGACATTGCTAAGACCATACAAGACTACAATGAGGCCGCTAAGGACAACAATATTACGCCAGAGGAGGCGCAAAGGTTGATTAGCGACTTGCAAAGGCTTGTCGAGGACTTTAGGAGGTGACGTGAAATGTGGGGTGTTCAGTTAGTCGAGACAAAAAGTCGGCCTTGGGAGGAAATACAGCCACAGATAAAGGGATTGAAGAAGCCGAAGATTAGGTTAGTGGTGGTCTACCACGTGAACTTTTTACCAGAGGGCAAAGATATTGTCATAATAGACCAAGACGTAACCAGCCCTAACGACCTTGATGAGCTAATAAGGAAGGTTAGGGACTATGAAGTGCCGTTGATAACAGACGAGATGAGTAAGGCAATAATTGGCAGTCCTAAGAACGAAGAGAGTAAGGAGTTCAGAGTGGGCTTGAGGAAAGAACTCGTTGAGTGTCTTAGAAGTAACTTATTGTATGACTTGAAGTTGGTTAAGAAGGCTCTTGCAAGGTTTTCGGTCAGTAAGAAGTACAAGGGTGAAAAAGAGTACAGGAATAGGGGCATTGAGGTAATAATATACTACGGAGTGTCGAGGGGTGTTTTGTGTGTTCCGTACAGGGTGTTTTCAGTGAGGAGTCAGTACTTCTTGTGGAAGGAGATTGAGACGTTAGTTAGGACGTTCGGGCCGGGTATGATTGTGGATAGTTTTGGGTTACCGACGTACGTTTCGTACGTTGAGGAGAATCCAATGTTTGTTTATCCGAAGGAGTATTTACCGGAGTTTTTTGAGATAGTCAAGGTGGAGTGATTTTCTTTTTTACATTTCGATGACTTCTCCGTCTTCGAGAAGTACTTTTACTTTTCTTATGGGGGTCAGAACTATCTTTCCGTCTTTTATGTCTATTGTGAACTTGTTGGCTTTTATTTTGTCTCTTATGACTTTTGGTATCCAAATCCTACCGTGTTTGTCCATTTTGACTATTTTGTCCATTTCCACAATCCTCACTTGCACCACCGGCATTATTTTGGTGGTTTTCTTTAAAAGGTTTCCGGCCGAAAGGTTTATATACCTCTTTGTGCTTAGCAATAAACGCCCGGGGTGGGCGGGGCACCGAAAGGTTTATATACCTTTTCGTGCCTAACACAAAACGCCCACTCTGGGCATGGAGGTGGTGGCAGATGGAGAACCTGTTGGAGAACCTGAACATAGGGTTTAGAAAGGAGGAACTGTCGGAAAGAGTCCGAGAGAACTTCGTAGGAGTAGTAGTGTACGCAGAATTCCCGTGCCAGTGCCCAATCTGTAAGAAGGGCGACGAAAAGCTCAAAGCAATGGGCAGGGGAGTAGTACCAAGAATACACTTAATAATCAAGCCAATAACCACTTACGACAAACTCCAGCACGCATGGTACCCAGTTAGCAAGATAATCTGGAGTAACTTTGGAGCCTTTGTCATAGCACTGAACGACCTACTTGGTTTCGCTCCGAGGGGCAAGACGGCAAAAGAACAGTGGGAAGAGATTAGGAAGTACCTCATGAGTAGAGCGTTCGAGTGGACAAGCATGAGAAGCGTTGACTTTGTTTCCCAAGTTACCGGCAAGGAGATTCCGAGCAAGCTTCCAGACGCACTACTGAACGCGAGGGAGAACTGGTTCCCACAGCATGAGTTTAGCAAGGAAGAAGTCGAGAAGATGTACGGTATCAACTTTGATGAAGTTGTTGAGCAGGGTAAGAAGGAAGTCGAGGAGCTCTTTGAACAGTTAGAGGCTGAGGAAGAGTTCTTTAGTGAAAAGTTTGACGAACTCGACCAGATTTCCTTCTGAATTCCATTATTTTTTTGTAAGGGGGTGTGTGCATGAGTAAGAGTGAGGTTGACGCAAAGAGGATGATTGAAGAGATTGCTGGCGTTAGGTTGAACAGTCGGGGTAACGAGGTTGGAGTACTCGCGTTCGACGCTTTTGTCGAGTTGTTGGCATTAGTCGACGGAGACCCAATGAAGATTCACCCGATAGTAACGGACTTTGTGTCCACTTTGACTGACCTTGTTGGAGCGTACTCTGCAGGGTTCGCGTTGTACAGTCTTGCAGAGGAAAAGAACATACCAATGGACAAGGTTAAGACTATTCTTGAACACATGAACATTAAACCAGTTAGCAAGAGAATTATCGAGACTACTATTAGGGAGGCATTGAAAGATGATAACATTGAAACGGACAAGGAAGAAGTGGGAGTTGGTGGTTCTTGAGGACGGTACGCCGGGGTTGAAGTACTTTTATACGGATAATGGCAAGGTGAGGGATTGGTCGGTAGCAATGTATCTTATTGTCCCGCAGGGACAAATCCCGCCTAAGGAGTTGACGATTGATATACGTGTTGTGGAAGCCGCGAACGGCCCGTGGTGTATTTGGGGTGGTGAAGATGGAAGTCAATATCTCGGGAAGGATGTACGTGAAGAGTCCGAAGAGAACGTTTATATTGAACATAACAAAGGAGCTGGAGGAGTACCTGAAGGACAATCCGGACTTGTTGAGGGACTTAACATTGAAAGCGTTGGAGAGGAGGATTCAGGAAGTACAGAAGGAGATAGAAGAGGCGAAGAAGGGCCAAGAGGAAGTTCGGACATTGGCAGAAGCAATAGAAGAGACTCTAAAGACGAAGAAGAAGTGGTCTGGTTTCCCTAAAGAGACTCGTAGAAAGTACAGGAGGGCTTTGAGGAAACTCCTTGCGGAGATAATGAGTTGGGACGAACTCTATGAGTACAACTTAAAAGAGAACTACGAGCGGTTGCACGAGCTTTTAGCGTTGAAGGACACCATTGAACAATTAGAACCCATATTCTTGGAGGTGAGCGAGGATGGTTAGAGTGCTTTTGGTCGGTGATACTGGGCGAGGTAAGACTTTGACCTCGCTTAGTGTGGCAAAGCACTTTAAGACTCTTTATTACGACGTTGACCTTGGAACTGACCTTTGGGTACAAGCATTGAACATTGACACCAACACGGTCAAAATACTCAAGATTCGTGACTGGGAGGACTATAAGAGGTTTGACTTACAAAAACTCGCCAACAAGAGTAGGCCCCAGTTGGTAGTCATTGACAGTATCAGTGAGCTTTACGAGAAGTACAAGGATTATGTACAGAGTTATGTCCGGGAGACGGGGAAGTTCCCAATGCCGGTGGCGACTGGAGTGGTAGACTTAACGAAGAAGGGTATTAACACGGAGTTCATTACTCTGCCAATGCAACTCTATGGACTATTGTATGATACAATACTTAACGTGGTTACTGCCGCAACAAGTTACGCTGAGAACACGATTATTACAATGCACCCGCTTGAAACGAGGATGGCAGTACAACTTGAGAGTGGGAACAGTACAGTAATACACAGTTCGGCAAAATTGTCGTTTCTTCAAGGCATTTACAGGAAGGTTGACGTGATAATAAAGTTGACAAAGCCGATGGTCGGTGAGGTCGTTAAGAGTCGTGGAGACTTAAAGCCAATAGAAGGGCCAATTGACCCTGTTGAGTTCATACTCAAGAAGATGGGGGTGAGTGAATGAAGATTGTGGTCGGGTTACCACAGTACAGTGGGCATTATACCATTAAAGTGCACGTGCCGACTGACCCTGATAAGAGCATCACGTTGAGCGTCATTATACCGGGGTACATTATAAGTGCGGAAGTGCTTTTAGACACTATTAACGCTATGAAGGAGGTTGGTTGGGAGTTTAAGGCGCTTAGAGTTATGAACGACGTTCGTAATTCGTTCGAGGGTGTTGCGTTGGACTTCTTTCCGGGGGGTGGTGTGAGTGGGGAAGATGATTAATAGTAACATGACAGTTAGGACAGTAACGGGTAGTGATTCTAAGCCACAATTGTACCTTACCAAGGAGTTAAAGAAGTTAGGCTTGAAGAAGGGCGACCATGTTGTTGTGCTCGTGGACGGCAAGCGAATAATTATCCAGCGTGCCAAAATAGACGTTGAGGTGAATGAAGTAGGGGTGGATTGAATGTTTGTACTGAAAAAGCGTAGGATTAAGAGCATGCCTTTGAAGCGCCCTTTGTATTTTTACATTTTTGAGGAGGGTGGGCGGTTAAAGGCTGTTAATGAGGAGTTCGATATTATTGTTGAGGGCGATTCTATTAGTGAGGTTGATGACAAACTTGATACCATGATTTTGACTATTCTCGCGCTTCATAGTGGCCCCGTGGACAAGATGAAGTTAGATTACATTGTAAAGTACTTAAAAGGTTATGCTGGGGTGGTGGGCAATGTACAAGGTTCTTGACCTATTAATGAGTGATGATGATTTTGAGCTTTTAAGAGATATTTCGTACAGGTATGAGTCCGGGGATATTACACTAAAGGACTTTTTGAGTGTTGCGTCATATTTGATGAAGAAGTACGGTCGTAGGACGAGTGATATTTGGCGTTATGAGTACGCTATTGTTAAGGGTTATTATGAGTATGTGCCTCAATTGATTAGGGCGATTCTGCGTTTTAGGCGACCAATAAGGATACCTTTTGATTGGAAGCATTATGATTATCATTGGATACAGGTTACTGTCTTTACGATAGACCCACGGTGGTCGAGGGATGACGTGGAAGTAGTTGCGGAGCAGATAATAGACGATTTGCCTGAGAATTGGAATAGGGCTGGTGGTGGGGTGACGTTTGTTCCTGAGTACTCTATATACGACCCACCGGAGGTTTTGACTGAACCGTACTTTACTGAGAGGGATTATAGGTGGTTAAAGGATTATTTGGACAGTTACAATTACATTTCGCGAGACCCAAAGAATTGGCACAATTATAGGCCGCCGATTACGTTTAAGAACAGTGAGCACATTTTGAGTCATTATATTGTGTGTGGTATTGAGGAGGACAAGCGTGTTGTGCCGGAGTTTGACCTTTTGAACGCTTTGCATGTTGAGTGTCCCTGTGAGGAAGGGACGGATTTTCCGGTTAGTGAGAGTCTCGCTGTCTACGCTGGGACTGATATTAGCCAGTATTGTATTTTGTGGAAGAAGGGTGGTTGGCGTGTTACGGGTGGAAAGTATATTCCGCCCGCTTCTGGAAAGCCACCCACGCCGAGAAAACCGGGTAGACCGCCAAAGTACCCAAAGACTAAACAAGAGACAACCCTACCCTTTGGTAAGCCAGTAGAAAAGTATCCGAACCCGTTAGAAGGTTATGACGTAAAGAAGGAGTTTGATAAGAAGTTTTGGGACACTTTGTTGTTGTGTCAAAAGTATGGCATGAACCCAATACCTCTTCAACCTGATTCGAAGCTTCCGGCAATACAATGGAAGTATCTTGAGTCCGAGCCAATAAAGCCGGAGCACCTTAAGTACTTTAAAGACCCTAAGTACAACATTGGTATTGTCGCTGGGTACA
>Ga0256842_1003223_pt1 | contig 11041 bp, 18 predicted proteins | sample 4559240metaG_FD_185973 | JGI IMG/M metagenome (GOLD analysis project Ga0256842, IMG submission 185973) | Hydrothermal vent microbial communities from Guaymas Basin, Mexico - 4559-240 | ecosystem: Environmental > Aquatic > Marine > Hydrothermal vents | place: Mexico: Guaymas Basin | collected...
TCATCTTTAACATCTCTTAAATCATCTTTAACATCTCTGATTAAATCTTTCATATCTACTTTAAGATCAACAACAGACTTATAAATTTCATTTAAACTTTTATTTTCTGATTCTGTCATGCAACATTCCTTTTATTTAATAAATTCATGTAATAATCCCAATCCCAATTATAACCTGGACAAGTTTTAGTAACTCCTGGTACTTCTCTATGTCCTATTATATGCTTGCGATCTAATGGGATATTGTATTTTAAAGCCAATTCTCTAACTAAATCAGCAGAAGCTTTATATTGTTCTTTTGTAAAATTTGTAGTTTTGCCATGATAATTATAAAAACCTTCATGTTCTATCCCAATAGAGCGGGTGTTCCATGGTTTTGCATGCCAGGCTACATCTTTTATTTTCACCATTTGAACCACTTCACCCGCTTGAGACACTAAGAAGTGAGCAGAAACACTTGATGATTTCATTTTAAACCAGCCTATTGCTGAAGCAAAACTTCCTTGTGTGATATGAATTATTATTTTATCTATCTTTCTATTATCTTTTTTTGCAAAATTTGGTGATGGAATGAATGTAATTGTTTCCAAGAATGATTTTTTTCTTTCTACTGGTACATTAAAACTTTCAGAACCTGAATTTTCCTGATGTTTTTTTCCTAAAAAGAACATTCCTAATAATCCCAATAACAAATATTGCATTAAAAACCGCCTAAAAAATCATTTGTTCAATATTGTAGTTTACATAATGCTATCAATATCGGACATTAATATATTAATATGCCTATTGGATTTTGTCAAGAATTTTTATTTATTTTTAGAAAATATTTATAAATAACAAGAAATGACAAGATTTAACAAGAAATGATAAGAAATGATAAGATTTAACAAGATTTGACAAGAATGCAATGATTTGCTATTATTTTTTATTTACAGGAGCTAATTATGAAGCCAAAAGAGCCAAAAGACTATGAAAGGCGGGCAAAAGATACACTGAAAAAATTAATTTTACGATTTCAGGACTATGAAGAAAGTTTTTCTGATGATTTTGAGCTTTTTTTAAAAGATCCTGCTGTAAAAAGAAATTTAATGATGTTACAAGCCTATTTAAAAGATTAGAACACTGTTCTTTTTAGAAAATTTTAATTTTCTCCATCAGAAACTAAGGAAATATCATAAAATTTAGTAATTTAATGTATCAAGTCTGATAATTTTTTATTTTGTTAACTTAAAATAGAGTAAAATCAATGTCTTAATATTAATAAAACTTATATAACTTCATATTTTAAAAAATTAAAACATAAGAATAACTAATAACTTTTGAGCTCGCGGATCGTGAGTTGCAATGATACCAATACTTTAAACCATAAAAGAAAAACAATAGACTAGAGTTAAACATAGTTCAATAAAAAAAGATTTTATGATAACTAGCTCACAAATTTAAAAAACGGCTCTGTATGAGCCATTTTTTAAATCCTAATAATTCACAATCTAAAAAAGTTCAAGCATTATGATCTTTTTTAGATTATTTTTCTTTAACTTTGCTTATTTTACTTTTAAAAACATGTACAATTTCTTTTTAAGATTGTTCCTTTTTAAATTTTTCCGTTTACGGTAAAATATGATTATTGTGAATGGAGCAAAGCGTAATGAACTCATTTTTTTTACAGGCGGGAGGCTTGGGCTGGCTTCGGGAGCCCGCCAAAACAGTAAAAATTAAAAATTTTTCTGTTGTTTTATACATATATTTTAATAGTTTTAATAGTTTTATATGTTTTAGGGTGCTTTTAGTTGTGTTATTTCAACATGTTACAACTGTGAAACACATCTTTTTTGATAGAAGACACATCTTTTTTGATAGAAGACACATCTTTTTTGATAGAAGACACATCTTTTTTGATATTGCAAACACACCTTTTTTAATGTATAATATAGTCAGACACAACTTTTATATTAAAGTGAATACTTTTGGTGTGCAAGTGTCTAAGGTAAAAAGGGGTGTTGGAAAGCCACCCCTTAAATTTTCAATAATTACATGGAGATAATAACTTATGTCTATAAATAAGTCAAATGTTTTAACACAAAAAATTAAGCACAACTTAAGTGCTGTAGAACAAAAATTGTTAGATATGGTGATTGATAAAGTTGATTCAAAAAGTGAAGATTTAACCAACAATGAATTTATTATTGATTTAACATCTTATGGTGATAAAAATACAAATTTTAAACGCTTAAAGGATGTTTTAGATTTAATGCCTAAAAAAATACTTAGATTCATAGAAAACGATATCAAAGAATTAAATGATAATGATAAAAGAAAAGTGAAGAAAATGATTGATACTAAGAAAATTACTTTAATAGAAATATTAAATTTTACGGAAGTTACAGAAATTGATTTAATCTTTTATTTGGAAACATTAGAATTATCAAAGAGCCAAAAAAAAGAACTAGAAAAACTAAAAAATAAAAATGAAGAAAATATAAAACAATATAATAAGAAATACAAAACAATACCATTGTTTGCTAGTGTTGTATTCTTAGATGCCTCTAGTTTTGTAAAAGTAGAAATATCTAAAGAGTTAATGCCTTATTTGGTAAATTATAAAAAAGACTATACTGGTATAAATACAAAAGATGTCTTTAAACTAAGAAGTAAATATTCTATTCGTTTATATGAGCTTATTTCTTCCTACCAATCATTACCAAGAAAGAAAAAAGATAAACAAGAACATGAAAACTATATAGAAGTATCCATACCATACTTAAAACTAAAAGAAATGCTTAACTTAGAAAATAAATATAAGAAGAGATATGACCAATTTAGAAATAAAGTATTAGAAACAGCTAAAAAAGAATTAAAGGAAAAAGAGACAGATTTTCAGTTTGATTATTATATAAAAGGTCGTGGGGATTATAAATATATAATATTTAAAATATATAATGTTAAAGAAGAAAAAGAAAAACAAGAAGCAAAGAAAAAGCAAGAATTAATGAATAATAGTGATGATATAGATAAACAAATTTATACAAACATAGAAAAAGAATTAAAGAAAGCTGGAATAAACAAGAAAATAATAAACAGCCTTATAGCAGAATATGACGAAATGCAAATAAGAAGAAATATAGAATATGCCTATAAAAGACACAATAAAGATCCTAAAAAGAATTTTGCTGGCTATTTGATAAACATGATAAAAAATGACTTTGCTATGAAAACATACGAAGAAAGACAAGAATACAAAAAAGAAAAAGTAAAAAAACAAAAAGGTAATAGTTTACCAATAGAACCTAAAGAAACAGAAACAGAACTAGAATTACAAAAAGAAAGATTAAAAAATGATACAAACTTACAGCAAGAGTTTATAAAATTTATTGCAGAAATAGCAAAGGAACAACCTTCAGGTAGAGCATCTAATATTCTTCCTGAATTAATGTTAAACATAAATACAATAGATAAAATTGCATTTATAGATAAATTTATTCGTAAGTTTTTAACTAAAAGAGGTTTAAATGAGTGAATTAACACAATCAGAATATTATAAATTATTCAAACAAGACAAGGTCATCAAAGACTCAAAAAGAATAATACTACCAGGTAAACAAGAAAATATTAGACTTGAAGCCATATCGACTTTTAATAAAAAATATACTTATACTTTAGATATTGGTAATGCTCATATTGCTTTAAAATATAAATTCCAAGAAAGAAGACAAGGAATAATATTTGCAAGAATAGAATTTGATGGAAATCACAAAAACCCTGAATATATATCTGATAAAGTTCCTTTTGGTGTTGATTCCAAGATAAAATCTTTAATGAAAAGATATAGTGAAGAAGTGTTTATTATAAAGGATCATATTCATATTTATGTTGAAGGATACTATGATAAATGGGCTTTCCCATTACATGAAATCATAGATTATGATTTTAGTAATCAAAATGAAAGAATAAATTATAAAAATAAGATGGAATTATTCTTAAATTATTGTAACATTAAACATAAGGGTACAATTGATGTGCCTTTAAATATTTAGGTATTGTTATGAATGATATTAATAAATTAGTAAATAAATATATAAAATTCATTCAAGAACAATTTTATATTACAGATATAGATAAAAATGAATACTCAATAACAACACCTTTTCTTGATAGACACAATGATTTACTTGAAATATATGTAAAATTATCATCAGATAAAGACAGTATAATTCTTACTGATTATGGTGAAACAATAACAGATTTAGCAATGAGTGGCTTAGAAATCAATACCCCCACAAGAACAAAACAATTAGATAGAATCCTCAATGGATTTGGAGTTATTTATAAAAGAGATACAAAAGAATTAATGATGCTTGCTAATTCAAGAAGTTTTGCAAAAAAACAACATAACTTAATACAAGCAATGCTTGCAGTCAATGACCTATTTGTATTAGCTTCACATAATGTTAAAAATCTTTTCAATGAAGATGTAGCATTGTTTTTAGAAGATCATAACATTAGAGCTTCCGAAAATGTTGCTATTGAAGGACGCAGTGGTTGGGAACACAAAATAAATTTTGCAATACCTGGTTTTAAAGATATCCCCGAAAGACTTATAAATATTAGCAATAAACCTAGTAAAACCAATCTAAAACCAATTTTATTTAATTTTAATGATATATCCACTAAAAGAAATAGTCTAAATTACATTATGTTAAATGATACAGAAAAAAAGATTAAGGCTGAAATCATTAATGCTATCAAAGAATTAAATGTTACTCCAATTATATGGAGTGAAAGAAATAAGTATTTAGATGTTTTATCGGCTTAGTTTTTATCAAATTGTATCAAATGGAGTGAAAAAATATCAAAAATTAGTAATTGGTACTAAGCAACTAATCGTCTTGATTGTATTTCATTATAAATTCTATAACTACCATTATTAACAGCATCTTTTATATCAAGATTATCTTCACATGAATAAATATCAGGTAATAGATTTACAAAGTCACTATCCATTTTTAAGAACCTTTGGAGTTCATAATCTGTTAAGTCATCTATTAAATCAATAATTGCAGTTCTCAATGCGATCAATTCTGCAACAATAAATTCATCATCAATAATAATATTTTTCACTTTATCTTTGTATTTTTTCAATAATTCTTTTGAACTCAAAATCTTCATAGTTTACCTCTTTAAAAGTTAAAGTATCTTTTTTAACATTTTTCATATCAATTAAAAATTCTTCAACATTATCATATCTATCATCAAGTTTCATACAAGTATTTATTCTAAAACTAATTTTTGAAAAAATTAATAGCCAATCACTAGCTCTAATTAATAATAGTTGATCTTCACCTCTATTTTTTATAATTTCATATGCTTTATCATAATTTAAAATAATATCTTTAATCATCTCATCATATTGTTTTGCAGTACTGATTCCATTATATTTTTTTCTTTTCTTTAAATGACTTTTAAATTTATCTTCATCAAAATATAAAAGCTCTGTTATATAAATTTGTTTTTTCCTACTCATGTTCCCTCACCATTATTTAATTATAACATATATTTTTATAGTTTCAACTAATTGAGTTCTAAGCTTAAAAAATCATCTAAAGTTTTTTCTTCATTGGTAAAAGCACTAGATCCGAAAGCTCTAACATAACCCCAGAATCTATAATTTCTTAATTTATGCCAAAAACTGTTACAGTTTTCATTCATTTTTTTTAAAAACAGTCTATCCGCATCTTTTCTAAACCATGCAATCCAATACAAAAAGTCATGATAGTCGCATGCTTCTTTCCTTTTTTTGCAATGATTAATCTTTAACCAGCGAGGTAAATAACCTGGTTTACAACCATTTTGTATTGTAGCCATAGTTTTAGGAAAGTTCTTTTTTAAAAACTTATAATCACCTGGTGTTAATCTTTGGTTTAACTTTTGATATGTAAAAAAGCCTCTCGCTTTTATGTATTTTTGTACTTCCTGGTTATACATTTATCTTTTTTTTGTAGTTAAATAAAAGATTCCAACAACAGCACCTAGAAAAATAGGATTTGCTAAAAGACTTGAAACCTTTTTAGGAATTTCCTCCATTGTTTTGCCCGCACTTTTAGTTAAATTGTTAACACCTTCTCTAATTCCTTCACCTGCACCAGTAGCAACAATAACTTTACCAACATCTCCTGCGGTAGGTTTAGGCCACTTCTTACCAGGTTTATTTTCAGAAGGTTTATTTCCAGTATCACCTGGTTTATTAATTAATGGGAGATCTTCATTTTCATACTCTTCATAGTCTTTATCAATCTGTTTTGCCTCAGGAGATCCTTTTGCAAACCAAATTATTTTAAATCTATCTTGTAGAGCTTGTCTATATCTTGCATTAGTATCATTTATTATTTTAGTTAAGTTGTCTTTTACACTAGCTTTATAACCTAGATAAGTTACAGTTGCTAAAATTGCTAATTTTGTAACTATTCCAGCAACTTTTAATTCAGGAAATGCAATTTGTAAACCTTGCCATGCCACATAACCAGCAGTTGCTGATGCTGATGCAATATTTTGTTTTTTATATTTTAGTATTTGTAATGCTCCAAGTACTTGAGGCACATAAAAAACTAAAGGATTAAATTTTGTAGCTTGTCGTTTTAAGGCCGAACTTCCTTGATTATGTAAAATTGCAAGCCTTACAATATTTCTATCCTTTAAAGGAATAGTTGCAAGAACTTTTTCATAAAAAGGATTTAATTTTCCTTTATTGCTATCTAAAGATCTTAAGTTTAAATATACTAATTGCATAAACACAAAAGTTTGACTATTAGCATATTTATAAAAAAGCTTTTTACTTGCAGAAACATTTCTTGTATAACTTCTTATTGTTGCATTTAATGTTCCTGGTGAAAATTGGTATAAACCATATTCATGACCTTTACCTTTAGCTTTATAATTAAAGTTAGATTCAATCTTAGCAATAACAACAGCTAATTTAGCAGGATCAACTTTATCAATAATATATTTATACTTTTTTGGAAAAACTTTTTTATAACTTTCTATTCCTGATTTAATTTTTAAAAGTATATTATTCATTTTAGTTCCTTTTTACCGCTTTACTTGGATTTGATACAAACCTTAAACAACCAATAGAAAACATCGGTAATGGAAATTCACCATCATTTTTATCTACTTCCCAAGTTGTTACTAAATCAGGAGTTTCTGCATTGTAATCCATTGAATAATAATAATATTGTGGAGCAGGATTATCAGGCATTGATGGCCTTCCATGTATTTCCCAAGCATCACCAGTATTTTCAATATAAACCTCTAATTCAATCGGCCAAATACCTTTTTTCCCATATTTTGGAAATCCATTAGCAACAGCATAAGCTTCATAACAAGAATTAACTCTTGATACCCCAGCCCCTTTTATTCTTAAATCAGGAAAATTAGCTTTAGTTACTGTTGGATATGGAGTATCTCCAACACCAGTCATATTAAATGTTGCTAAATCAGGAGTTTCAACATCATCATCAGACATGTAATAAACATTACCAGATTTAGTTCCTATTTTCCAACGACCGTAGTCATCCCATTTTATTTCACGAGTATCACTTTCATAATATGGTTTTCCATTTAATTCACCATTTTGAACATATAAATTATTTGCATCTGCTGTTCCTGCATTAGCAACTCTCATAAAATCACGCATTTTAAACTCCTTCTAAATCATCAGTTAAATTACTTTTCTGATATTTTTCTTCATATTCTTTGTAAATAATTAAATAACCAGTTGTTGGCGTTGTCGGTGATGTCATAGTTAAATCTATTACAACATTATCATTATCAAATTCAATTGTATGTTGCCCAATATATTTACCAATCAATTTTATATTTTGTCCGTTTAAATTTCCTTCAATAACTTCACTAGAAAAAACAATTTTCTTTATTTTTCCTGAATCAGATACATTAAAAGCTTTACCAGGAAGTGGCATAAAATATAGAAATGGTTTAATTCTTTTCATTATTTATACTCAATTATCATTGTTACAAGAACACTATCAGTTGTTGCACCAGAAGGAATAAATTCATTCACATCAATTTTAATATCATCATCAGCATCAAATTCATGATTTAAAACAACAGTATTAGGATTATTTGTTAATAATGTTCCTGAATATCCATCTAAAACAGGCCAACTATTTATTTTTAATCCAATTTTTAAATTATCTGGTGTTATATTTGTGCCTAAATCATCAATTTTATTAATGTGTATTTTTTTTAAAATTAGTTTTTGCCCTGCTTTTGTTCTTGGAATTTCAATTTTATCACTTCTGCCAATTATAAAATTTTTAGTAATTACACTATTCACTTTTGACTCCTTACTTGAAAACGGGGGTTTCCCCCCCTTAAAGATTATTCACTTACTCTTGCAGTTCCTTTATCTTCAATTTCAAATCCTCTAAATTTAACTTGAAGTTTCCAAGTAATATCTTTAGTAGAATCATATCCAACAGTTGAAGCAGAATTAATAATGTTACTATCAGCATCAACAACAGTTTTTGAGCCTTCAAAAACTCTTAATTTTGATAAATCAACATTATTAATATTATTATCTAATTCAAGCATTGCAGTAAAAGCTTCACCTTTTGCTTTTTCAGCAAGCTTAACAAAAGAATCTCTTTTTAAACTTGCTAAATCATTTTTAAGAACCTCTCCAGAAGGAATAGAAACAGATAAAACAATAAAAGGAAAAATTGCATCTTGATATAATTTTTCAAGAGCAGGATCATTACCAATAAAAGCATTACTTGTTTCATTTGTAGCAACATCAGTAAACATAGGTGTAGCACTTGCATCAAATGCAATAACTTTCATAGAATCAACAAGAACCAAATCTCTTTGTTCTGCAATAATTCTAAATTCAACAGATGTAAACTCTTTTTTATCTTTGAAATTCTTAAAATCATCTGATTTAAAGTTTTTGTCTTTAAACAATTCAAGTTCTGTATTTGTTTTACCAGTAGAAGGACTTTTTAATAAATATCCCTCACCTACTTTTTTTATAATTTCAATTATTTGTGAATTAGGAGTATAATTCTTTGCTTTTAAATTAACTATTCGTTTTGCCATTTTTTACCTCTAAATAAAATATTAATATGTTTCTTCTTCAATTCCAGGAATAACTTGATTCATTCCTTCCATACCTTCAATTTGATAAACAACATCATCATCATCACTTTCAATTGCACTTTCAAGAAATGCAACATCTTCTTCTTCATTTTCAATATATGCTTCAGCCATAGCATCTTCAATTGTGTCTGATGCTTCAATTAATTGATTTGCTTCTTCATCACCTTCAATCCCTTCAATTCTTTCAATTCCTTGAACATAAGGAGCAACTTTTTTTATATTTTCTTTCTTACTTTTACCTAAAAAAGTATTTGTTCCATGTTCAAGAGCATTAATTTCAAGATATTCAGCAGAAACATAATCTTTTGGTAAAGCATTACCTACACCAGCAAGCCACAAACCAATGTTAGCTCCTCCATGTAAAGTTTTTTGTTTTTCAACAGCTTCTTGATATGCTTTTGCATCAACATATTCATTTCCCATACTATTCTTTTTCTTAAAATCATCTTTTTTGATTCTATCTTCAAAAATAGAAGTCATTCCTTTTTGAATACCAGCATTAACAGCAACAGAAACTAAACCTTTTATAATTTCTTTACCTTTTTTAGGCTTAAATAATTTTTTACTAGTTTTTCTAGCTTTAGGTCTTCTAGTTGTTTTAGCCACACTAGTTGTTTTCTCTTTAGTTTTTTTACCCATGATTATCTCCTCTTACTTCTTGCATATAATTCAACTTGTCTTAAACCTTTAGCATAACCTTTTAAAAAAGCTACTCTATAGATATTTTTTGTTGCACCAGCAGAAAACTTAACTCTATGTCTAGTTTTTGGAGAACTTGCTAATTTGCTAAGCATATCCAACCCAAAACCAGAACCTGCAGGAAGCAAACCAAATTTATTAGCAATTTTTCCAACCTTAGCAACTTTTCTTACAGCTTTTTTAATAAAAGAAAAAAAGCCTTCAATTTGAACATCTTCACCCGCTTCAATTCCTTCTATTAATCCATTAATAACAACATCATCATCAGTTTCTACACTTTCAATTACGATGTCCTCAGTTCCTTCAATTACGATATCATCCCTCATAAGAGTTCCTCCTTGAAATTTATGTCATATAAAACTATATTATCAGCATTTTTATAAAGACTTCTTTTAAACTGAATTGGCCTTCTTGAAATCCATGGATCTAATAAAATATTCTTATTGGTAACAACAAAAACATGATATGCCCCATTATCTCTTATTAAAAATCCTATTTTAAATTTAATATTTAACTGTTTTAATTTCGCACTCATAACAGTAACAAAGTCATCACAATCACCCCACATTCTTTTATAAGCAGTACTTGGCTTATAAAATAATTCTTGTCCTTTTTCCCTTGTTTTTCTCCAATTTTCCAATAAATTTTTTATTGTCATATTTATTTTTAAATGATCAGTAAGTAATTGTCTTATTATAAAAGTTAGTAAAAATATAATAGCTATTTTATTTTTAATTTTCATTTTCCTACACTCTCCAACTTAGATAACTTGTGTTCTGTTTCAATGATAATTAATCTATTTTCTATTTTATCAACTTTGTTATTAATTTTTTCAATTGTTGTATTTAAACTATCAACAGATTTAATAAACCTTGATATAAAATACACAATAATACTTAATAAAACAGATAATAAAGCTTGCATTAATTCAACTCTCATTATTCACCTTTACCAAAATCATCTAAAAAACCAGATATCTTATCACCAAACTTATCAATCAACTTATTAGCAAGTTCAGGTTGCTTTTCAGCTAGAGCCAAAGCTTTGTCAACTATTGTAATAGGCTCATTATCTTCAAGTTCAGATTCAATCATTTCAATTAATGCTGTATTTTCAGTTTTAAGTTCTCTTAATTCATCTTTAACATCTCTTAAATCATCTTTAACATCTCT
>Ga0256842_1003224_pt1 | contig 11041 bp, 9 predicted proteins | sample 4559240metaG_FD_185973 | JGI IMG/M metagenome (GOLD analysis project Ga0256842, IMG submission 185973) | Hydrothermal vent microbial communities from Guaymas Basin, Mexico - 4559-240 | ecosystem: Environmental > Aquatic > Marine > Hydrothermal vents | place: Mexico: Guaymas Basin | collected...
TCCATCCAAAACCATAGTATACAAGACTGATACCAATAACAAATTTTAAAACATTACCAATAATCGTACTATAGAACAATATATCGGTTCGGAGACATGATACGAGAAACGCTTGTAAAGCTTGTGAAACACCGAGTAAAACCATAATACTAGCAATCCTAAGCATTTCCGGAGTATAGCTCCACAAATGATAACCTAGAGAACCGAGAACATACAATATTGTTCCTGTACCCACATATATTATTGCGGTAAACAAAGTAGTTGACCACAAGTATTTGAGCAAACACTCACGATCACGTAAACCAATGCATCGTCCAAGAAACCTAGTTAGACCAATATTTATGCCGAGATTCAATAATCCATTGATGAGAGATGCTAATCCAATAGTAGCCGATGTGAATCCGAGAACTTCAGAGCCTGCAAGAGCAGATATAACCATCCAGTACAAGAACCCAGAAAAATTATTAACTATACTGGATCCATAAAGCCAGAAACCGCCGCGAACAACTCTACCAACACCACCACTGGACAATACAAGCCACCATCGGACTGGAATCACTCATTCAATACGTTAAATAATCCTATTTAAACTTGAGAAAATAAAGTGTATTGAACACGCTCTTATCTCTTACAGAGAATCAGTTCTGAAACCATAATCCAAAAATACTGTTAACTTTCTGAGGCAAAGTATTTATTTTCTAAGGACGATATAGGAATCAAGAACATACAAGATATTTAGGAAAAAGCCTTGACCATAGTAGCAAATGCTTTAGTAGAGCTAGCTGAGAGAAAGGAATCAGAGAGAGAAGTAGTTGGAAAAGCTAAGGAATTGTTAGCTCAGATTATTCTTCCTAAGAAAATAACTAGGCAAGTCATTGAGAAGTATGTGAGGAAAGCCATGCAGATACATGCGTGGTATCGTCTGGATAGAATTGATCGGGTTCTCCTCATACTCACTCGTAGGTTACCCAGAGTCAAATCCCCCGTGCTTAAAAACGTTCTCTACAAGATATTTCTCAAAATAGAATTATTCACCACTCGGGGGAAGGCTCTATTTTACGGGATAATCCTCACAATGCAGAACACTATGCACAAACTATGCGACTTACTCAAAAACGTCTCAAGACTATTAACAATAGGTTTGTTCTACCTAAACAACCCAATAACCTATAGAATATATGGCTAGAAGTACAGAATATGCCAGATGCATTAGCACACTATGCCATAAGCTACCTAATAGCAAGCAGGGTAACCAAGCATAAGTATGCATTATTCATAGCATTGATAGGGCTGTTGCCCGACATAGATGTCCTATTAAGGGTGCATAGATGGGTTACGCACAGCCTTATACCTGTGGCACTAGTGGCTTCAGCAACAGCGGTAATACTACTACACACCAAGCGAAACTACCTAAAATACCTAGCACTAGCCATAACACTCTATACACTACACATAGTCCTCGACACATTCATAGCACCAACACCCCTACTATGGCCAATAACAAACCAAGCATACATGCTCCAAGCAGGAATAGACGGCATCATAACCACTAATAGTATCGATATAACACCCCAACTCAACATATTTGTGGAACAAGCGGACTTCACACCAAGACCAACAATAGAAGGACCCATAATCTCACCAATAGGACTAATCATAGCTGTAGGAGTTATAGTAGTGTTGCTGACAGAACACCTAGCCAAGACTGTGAGAAGATGAAACGTGATGTACGTGAACTTCTATGAGGATGTTGCGTCGAGGAGAGATGTTGAGGATGTGCTGAGAGGGGTTGAGAAATTGGTTGAAAGAGCGGCAAGAGCGTTAAGCAGGCAAAGTTAGTGGCTAAAGCCCATGATACCGTACACACTAATCGACTTCGTGGCGCTTGCCTTGGCGGCTATACATTTTGGTGTGCCACTAATATATTATAGCTATCTCAAGAGGGTGGCGTTGCCCAGGCCGTGGAATGTGAGAGCTGATTCAAGTTTCCTGCCTAAGGTTTCTATAATTGTTCCTACATATAATGAGGCACAACTCATAATGAGGAAGCTTGACGATATTCATAGGCAGAACTATCCTAGGGATAGGGTGGAGATCATAGTCATCGATTCAGCATCCACAGATGGCACTCCAGATCTAGTTAAGAAGTGGGGTGAGGAGCACCCCGATACTCGACTCAAGCTCGTTGTCGAGCCCGTGAGGCGTGGTAAGGGCTGGGCTCTCAACGAGGCTCTTAAGCACGTCTCTAGCAGTAGTGAGGTTATCATTGTTACGGATGTAGATAGTTGGTGGAGCGACCCCAGTACTCTTAGGAGAGTAGCAAACATGTTTGCCGACCCCACTATAGGTGCGGTTTCATGCATCAAGATCCCTGAAGGCGCTAGAGGGGTTGAGGCTTCCTACCGCAACTACTACAACCTTGTCAGAGTAGGAGAATCGAAGCTCTGGTCAACACCAATCTTCCACGGAGAACTAGCAGCGTTCAAGAAGAAGCTCATCAAAGAGATCGGTGGCTTCCCAACAGATATAGGTGCAGACGATAGCCATACAGCAACACTAATAGCGTTGAAGGGATATAGAGCCATAGTCCATGACTCCATCACATGCATTGAAGCCGTGCCGAGAAAAAGCTACTTCCAGTGGAGAGTACGGAGGGCACAACACCTAATCCAGCACTTCACAAAACTCCTCAAACTAAAACACAAAACACCAAGAGAACTCAAAACAGTGCTCAGAACCGAAACATTCCTACACCTATTCAACCCATGGATACTCCTCGCAACAACAATACTCCTAATCATATCAGCTACACAGGGAAGCATAGCAGCAACAACACTCCTAACCATAGGCATAGCAGCACTAATCATCAAGCTCTACAGAATGTGGACACACCAACAAATCGCATTAATGATCGCAACCGTTAGAAACCTGCGAACGAAAGAACTCACGTGGAGAAAAGAGCAAAAAATAACTTGCGTAGAACACATCGATTAGGCGATTCTCAATGCAAGCACTAGTAGTAATGCTGGATGCTTATCTAATTTAATCGATTGATATATAGGATGTTATAGCCATGAGATTCTTTGATATATCTTGCTGGAATGTTAAGCGTGGCGAAGCTACTATAATAGGCTTTCCTACGTCAGAAGCCCATGTAATAGATTTTGGTACAAATAATCCTTTGGCCCGTCAAGTTCTAAGAGCCATCAAAGAAGCGAGATTTCTACCCGCCAATTATAGGGAGGCTGATGCTGTGATAACACATCTACACAATGATCACTATAGCTTAATACCATACATTCTAGGCTCTAGGACTCTACGCACTACTTATCTTCCCTTAATACCTGAGTCCAAGCCCGTAATGAAGATGGTTTCTTTTTTACTAGCCTACGAGGCCATCATCCTTCTACGCTCCGGGCGAGCAATACTCGATGAAATTGCTAGTAAAACACAGGCTACGTATCTTGTAGGCAGAGGTGCATTTATCAAGCTCAGAGGCAGTTTCTCTGCACGAGTCCTATGGCCCCCACCTACATTGCCGGAACCTATCGCTAAGAAAGTCGTAGAGAAGCTAAAACCCGTCTACAATAAAGCTCGCAGGCTAGTTGAAAAGAAAGGCCTAAACGTAAAACAGGAGGTGGAAGAGAAGACTGGAGAGATAGAGCAAGCGTTGGGAGCTCATAGGATAAGAAGACTAGAGAAAGGAGCGATGATGGAGCCTATTAAAATCGAGGCTCCCTTAGCCCTTCCCACGCTAACTAAGGAATCTTTAGAGGAAGGAGTAAGGTCTCTGAAGGTAATGCCGCCTGAAGATCGAGTAGTGTTAGAGAAGATCCGTGATGCGGTTAATGATCTCAGCCTTGTGCTCAAGTATCATTATGATGGCTGTAGGTATGCTTTAGCACTAGTACCCGGAGACAACTCACGTCCTGTTCTAGACGAGCTATCCCGACTTGAGCGTAGAAAGCCTCCATACTACAGGTGTGTATTATTCCTTAGAGCGGCACATCATGGTACATATTACGGTAAATACATAGGGGATCATCAAGCCTTAGTTACATGGATGTCGTGGACTATAAGCCTAAAAGCGAGGCCTCATACGAGCTATCTACGCATATTAAGGCTTATACTAATAGCTGACCCTATTAATTGCGCACACATACATTTCTATAAGCCACTATCTTCCTATGCACATATACACATATGCTCGAAGCCTCATAGATATATAGCACTGGACATAAATCACATAGATTGGCTACGATAAGGCAGAGGCAAACACACTACTTTGAGAAAAGTACAAAAGCTAATAAGTCTTAAGACTTTAATACCTAGGCACTCATTATGAAGATACTCTTCGTATCTCCAAGGTACTACCCCCATGTTGGTGGGGTAGAATATACTGTTAAGTCCGTTGCTGAAAGACTTGCTAGAATGGGTCATGAAGTTACTGTGCTTACGGGAGAACCTAACATAGATAAACCCAGGGAGAAGCAGGTCAACGGGGTTAGGGTTGTTAGGTGGCCTACCTGGAGCCCTGAAGAAGCATATCATGTACCGAGGCAAAGAACAGAATTAGAGAGAAGATTGAAAGAGCTTGCTAGAGAAGCTGACATTATTCATGTTCATAGCGTTCACTCTGTCTTCTCAGTTTCCTCCAGCATGAAGATAAGTAATTATCTACGCAGTGCTAAATTTGTCATAACACCCCATTACCATGGTAGTGGACATACTCTTGTTAGAAAGTTCCTATGGGTCTACTGGAGACGCAAGATAGCCAGATTGCTTAGCCTTGTAGATAATGTGCATGCTGTTAGTAAGAGGGAAGCTTCTCTGATAGCCAGACACTATCCTCACGTAGGTGAAAAGATAGTAGTTATTCCAAATGGTATTGAAGAAGATGTACTCAACTACAAGTGGCAGGGTCAAGACAGCGACTACATATTTTATGCGGGTAGGATAGAGAAGTACAAGAGGCTAGAACTAGCAATAGATGTGGCGAAAAAGCTTGGCTTAAGGCTATTGATAGTAGGTCAAGGATCCTATAAGGACAGATTGGAGAAGTATGCTGAGAAAAGTTATAGAAGAATAGTTGAATTCCTAGAACCACAACCCCGAGACAAATACCTGGAACTACTCTCAAAAGCCAGGTACGCCATAAACCCTAGCAAGCACGAAGCATACAGTATATTCATAGCAGAAGCACTAGCAATAGGAGTACCAGCAATAACATCAAAAGAAATAGCGGAGAACCTAGAAGCAAAAACAAAACCCTTTAACAACGAAGAGCTGGTACTCATAGAGAAAGCTCCGATAAGAACATGGAACGAAATAGTGCATACATTGCTAAATAATCTATATAGGCATAAATGAATGTTCTCATAAGGCAGTAAATTACATATCTTGCGGGATAAAACGCCATGGAAAAGTGGAGAAATTATGGAAACTAGTTGGGATCTGCATCTCCTACCGAGCTCAAACATTTGGTTCTGGATCTCTGCATTTAGAGCGGACATGCATCTCGAGAATTCGTCCACAAGCTTTGGACCTTGATACTTAATGGCTACATAGAGTATCTCGTATATGTTGACCAAGTATTTCCTAAGCAATAATGAGATCTCATACATTAAACATTCATACTCACTATATGTATAATTAATAATAATTAGGCTAGAACACAACAAGTTATAGTTGATGGTATGGCTAAATATCGATTAAATATTATGTATGTTATCGATAAGCTTGAAACCAACTATCCTCGAGATCAAAACTATATCGTGAAATATATGAGTGAAAAAGGGCATGACATAATTGTTATTACTTCTTATGATAGAAATTTTGCTAAATATGATAGCAAAGCTTTTAGTAATAATGTGAAAATATACAGGTGTCCTCGTATAGGTAATATTGGTAAAGCTACTGTATTTATACCTAAGAAAAGTGGTTTGTCATCGGAGTTTGATGTTTTACATGCATTTACATTTTTTACGTATTCCTCTATAATAGCTCCTTTCTTATATGACTCTAGACTGCGTGTATTGCGTTCAGAAGTAATGTATCCTGGTAGTATGAACTTTCATAAGGCTCGAAAACAATACTATATATTGAATCTGATGTATAGACGGCTCTATGATTTTGTCACAGCATATAACGTCGTTGAGGCTAAAAGCTTAGAAATGCTTGGTTTTCCAAGGGGGAGAATCTGCTTATTGCCTATTATGATTGATTGGAACAAATTTCATAGTTGTATTAAAAGCTTTGAACACGACGAAATTGTTATAGGAACTATTGCTAGATTGTCCCCTGAAAAAGGAGTGCATAGGCTCCCCAAAATAATGTACTTATTGAAAAATCTTCTTGAAGAAACCAAAAGGAAATACAGATTCGTTTTGGCAGGTCGGATCGAAAATAAAAAACTAAGTAAATTAGTGATAAAGAAGCTCAAAGAAATATTGAGAGAAAAATTTGAGTACCTAGGCGAAATTGCGCCTCCGTATCCGTTTTATAAAAAAGTAGATATAGTATTAATACCATCGTTAACGGAAACAGGAGCAATAACAGTTTTAGAAGCAATGGCCGCAGGAAAAGTTGTTATTGCAAGTGATATTTATCCAATAAACCTATATATACAGGACAGGGTTTCAGGTTTTCTATTCAGAAACGAGCACGAGGCTGCAAAAATATTATCAGAGATTCTTAGGGGGAAATATAGCATACAAACTCTTCAATCGAAGGCTATCAATTACGCTAAAAGACATGATTATAATACAATATGCGCTAAACTAGAAAATATTTACTATAAGGGTTTATCTAGTAAACACAGTAAAAAGCGGTGAAAAGATACATGGTTAAAATAGCTATTTTCACGCCAATTCTATATCCTTTCTATATAGAATTATCACAAATCCTACAGAAGTATGATATCGAAGCAAAAGTTTATACTCATAAAATTTTTGGTAACTATCCATTCGAAGAGTGGCTAAAATATGCCGAAAAAATACATGCCATCCAGATATTTGGTAATACATTAGCGAATCCATTCAATTTTGTACGTAGAATCTTTAAAACATATAATCCCGATATAATAGTAATCTTTGGCTGCGAATCTTTATCAGGTTTAATACTATATGGATTGACAAGACTGCTAAGGAGAATACCTGTTGTCATCATAGAGGAAAACAACATAACAAAACTCAAAGGTTTAAAACGGATACTCCAAACGGTTAAACTAATCTTAGTTAAGCATATGTATAGAACAGCACCAATACTAATAGCAGAATCTAGAGCATCAGCTAATTATGTGGTACATATACTGAGGGTAGAAAGAAGCAGTAATTCTATATATATTAGACCGCATGGCGTGAATATACATAGATTTAAACCCATAGAAAAAAGAATAGCTTTAAAATATATAAATGAAAAATATAAACTCTCTTTAAAGGATTATGGAAAGAAAGTAATATTATATGTTGGTAATTTCTCGTATTGTAAGGGCTTCGATATACTAATCTATTCAATTTATAAACTTTCAAAGAAAAGAGATGACTTCATAGTAATGATACCAAAAGTTAGTATCAGCAGGTTACTATATGATATTGAAAATACTGGGTTAAAACATAAGATACTAAGATTAATATGTAAACTAAAACACAATAAGAAAATAATTGAATATCCACCCATAAGATATAATGATATGCCAATGTTATACGGCATAGCTGATATTGTAGTTTTACCGTCGAGATTTATGAGAAATACGAGTAGCGATAGGTCACCAAATGCGGCTTTGGAGGCTATAGCATGTGGTCGAACATTAGTTGCATCTTATGTTGGTGGGATCCCTGATATTGCAGGGAAGTATTTTATACCTATAAAACCGGGAGATACTAATGACTTAGTAAACAAACTTGAGGTAGCACTAAACAACCAGTTATCAACATCCAAAATAAGACAGTGGGCTATTGATTATTTATCTCTGGAGAGATATGCTTACGACATACTTGGAAGGGTGAAATCTCTATTAAGGCTAAAATAAAAATAATCTTCGATATAGTGAGTAATCATGAGGGTTATATTCCTTCTAGAGGAATACGGGCCTCCTTGGAATGAAGGCTATAAAAATACCGCAAGGTATTTTATCAGAAGTTTAATTCGTAGAGGCATTGTATTAGATATAATAGAGTATAAACAGACCAGGCACCTATTAAAGTTAAAGAGTATAATAGAAAAAATATCAAGTACAGATGATAAAATAGTAGTTATTAATTTCAATTATCCTTTTCGTAATAGTCTTTTAATGATAAAGACTTTTGCAAGTTATTTCAGAGTGCCAGTCTTTAAATATCACATGAAAAGTGATTTCTTATCGTTACGTAGTAATGTTTATTTGATATTACACGACGCTCTCTTAACATCGTCTCGTCTCCTAACATATGAATTGAAGTATAGGCTTAGATTCAAAAAGAATCCATACATGAATGTTGAGTATGTAGGAGTCCCTATTCCAACAGATTACTATTATGAAGTCTCTAATAGTACTAAAAAGATGATAAGAGATGAATTTAAGCTAGGATCTGAGGACTTCATAATTACATATACTGGTAGAATATATAGAAGGAAAGAAGTTATAATAACATTGATAAATACAATTAAATTTATACAACGAAATAACTTTAATATAAAAATTCTTGTATGTGTTTCCAGCGAAGCGGAGAAGCAGTTATTAGAGAAAGTTTTTACGAATAAGTTTGGACAAGATATCAATAGTGTCAGAATCATAAGCTCACAAGATTTGAATAAAAATGATGTTAGATATATTTACTGGGCGTCAGATCTTTTGCTTTATCCTGTTAAAGAGGAAAATGCTGTCCAGCCGCCTTTAACTGTTCTTGAGGCACTAAGTTGTGCTATACCAGTAATAGCAAGACATAGCATAGGTGTGAGAGAAGTAATAATGAATTGTTATAATGGATTCATTTACGAATCAGATAACGGGTTGCAGAAATTGATCGAGTTAATCGCAAATATGAATAGTAGTGAAATTGAGAAATTAAGGCACAATGCCAGGAGATTTGTTGTAGAAAAGTTCGCTGCGGATAAAGTGTCCAATAGGATAATCGATGTAATAGAGAGATATTCCTAGTTAATTTATTTACAGCGATTAATATGAGAATACGCAGGATACTGAGAGCATTGATTCTTCAAGACCTATTTTGTGGTTTTTCAAAGACGGGTCATATTCAACTGTATACATATGTTAAGTTATTGGAAGAAGTTACACTTGCATCGATTATTATAGTGATCTTTGAAATGTTTAATATTATGAACCTCATACTGATTCTGGGGATTGTACATTTAATTAATGCTATGTTTTCTCCTCCATTTTATAATGCTTTAGACGTTAAAAAAAGAATTAAGGGTGTTAGCATAAAAGAAGGGCGTGAACATGTTTTCAAGATTATTGAAAGGGTTTCACGACACATCGATTGTGCATGGATTACGGGCAGCATTCTTCATTCAGAAAAACATATAGTAAAAGATATAGATTTATCTCTTAAACCTAAAAACATACTCCATGCATATGTACTCCTCTGGTATGTTCGACTGCTTGTCATACTTTTTTTAATAGGTTATTTAAAGGTTTTTCCTGATGTGTACGTGACCGATGTTTGTGTATATAATGAATGCTTTCTGATTTACAGTAAACCTAAGAAAGTATTACGAATTGCTTTATCTGGAGCAGATGGAAGTGGTAAGACTACTATAGCCAAGCTCTTAGTAAAGCATCCTCCAATTGATAATTGTAAAGTTATATCGTTTTATGGTGGTGAGGTACCAGTATATAGATGTGTGTTCGGAAAAAAGAATATTCTCCTATATGTAAGATTATTATTTGATTTCTTGATTCGTAAATTTAAGAAAATAAGTACTGGCGATTTTACCAAGATCTATGTGTTCTTCAATAACAATAATCAAGCTCTCAAGTTATATCTGTTGCTCTCTTTTATTGATTTTCTAATTTCGAGGATTATTGTCAGATTAAAAATATTTTTGAACTTTGTGTGTGGTTTTAGAAATCAAAATATTTTGTTAGTTTTGGATAGATACGCTATGGATGTATACATTAGATATACTACATTGTATCTATTAGTAAAGAATAGCGTATTAGTTAATATAATTAAAAAACTCTCGTATATAATTGCTTTGGCTGAATTAAAAAAACTTGATACATGTATTTATTTATATGCATCACCAAAAACTCTACTATCTAGGAAAAAGGAATTCCCTATCTTTGCATTAGATCTTATGATGCATGCATATTCGTTAATATACAAATCGATATATAATACAAAATATGATAATATTATTAAGATAAATACTGAGAATGATCTTATTGAAACATATCAAATTATAAGAAATAATATCAAAAAAGTATTACAGACGGTAAAATGTTAAGGTTGACAATTCTATATCTTATTTATGGAATTATCGGCGTATTTTCAGCTATTACACTAAAGTTATTAGACGCCAGATGCAATTATAGGCGCTCCATATTTACAGTAGGATTAGTATTATTAATGTCTGTGAGAATTGTACCTATACTGTTGATCATAGACAATGAACACATTCTCATAGGTTCTGATCAAGCTTACGATTATGCATTATCCAAGATCATTATGATTAATGGTAAAATAGTTCGTAATGAAATAAATGCAAGAAATATTGAATATAGTTATTATCCGGCTATTCATTTATTTCTATCAATATATATGTTAATATCTGGCTTCTCTGGAGCATATGTATGTGCTATAATACCTCTAGTTGAAGTTTTTGCTTTGTTTATCTTTTATTACGTGTTTTTGCATCGTAAAATTTCATTAGCAATATTTGGAGCATTACTTGCAAGCACAACAGGGTACTATGCATTATTTCACATTCAAGCTGTTCGAGAGGTCTATGCTTTTGCATTATACTTCTTCATTTGTACGACATTGTATTTATCATCGTTAAAAAGGATTAATAGTGCAGGTCTTCCCTTAATTCTCCT
>Ga0256842_1003225_pt1 | contig 11041 bp, 6 predicted proteins | sample 4559240metaG_FD_185973 | JGI IMG/M metagenome (GOLD analysis project Ga0256842, IMG submission 185973) | Hydrothermal vent microbial communities from Guaymas Basin, Mexico - 4559-240 | ecosystem: Environmental > Aquatic > Marine > Hydrothermal vents | place: Mexico: Guaymas Basin | collected...
TATCAGCAACTTCCAGGCGATCCAATGGATGATCGCTGATGCCTATACAGAACTTGAGGCGTCCCGGTTATTGCTGATGAATGCTGCATATCGGAAGGAAGCCGGGAAGTCTTTCGCCAAAGAAGCGTCAATGGCGAAGCTGTTTGCGACCGAGTCTGCCAACCGTGCCTGCTACTCCGCAATGCAGATTCTCGGCGGCTACGGTTACACCAGAGATTTTCCGGTCGAGCGTTATACCCGCGATGCCCGGATCACATCGATTTACGAAGGAACCAGTGAAATTCAGCGGCTGATTATTTCTCGGGAGATTCTCAGAAATCTGGCCGGTTAACTTTATTCTGCAGTAGGAAAGGAGGATCTATGAGTCAAGATAAGCACATCACTATTCAACAGGCGGCCGAGATCATCAAAGATGGTTCCAGTCTGACCTTTTCAGGTTTCACGATCTGGCGGCGACCTTTTGCTATCGTCTATGAATTGATCCGTCAATATCGTAAAAACCTCCATTTGATCGAGGTCAATGGCGGGCCGCAGACCGAATTTTTGGTTGGTGCGGGCTGCGTTGATATCTGGGAATCTTGCTGGGTCGGGCACGAACTGTACGGTAAGTACGGTGCCAATCTGTCCCGCAAGGTCGCCGACAAAGAGATCATCGTTGAGGATTACAGCCATGCGGAAATGCTCTTCCGGTTTGTCGCGGGGGCCTCAGGTGCTCCGTATGCTGTGACTCAAACGTCACTTGGAACCGATATCCACAATCCGGAATACGATATGCTCGGTAAGGCCGGGCTACGTGACGGCAAGCGGATTGCCAAAGAGAAATATGTTTTTACTGAAGATCCCTTCTTTGACGGTGGTCAGGTGGTTCATGTCCCGGCAGCTAAAGTCGATGTTGCCCTGCTTTGTGTCCAGCAGGTCGGGGAAGAGGGGACGGTCCGGGTTGATGGCCAGTTCTATTCCGATCCTGAAGTGGCTCGAGCTGCTGACATCACCATCGTCATGGCTGAGGAAATTGTGCCTGAAGAGTATCTGCGGCGCAATGCTGATCAGAACACCATCGCTAGTTTCGAGGTCGATCATATCGTGCAGTGTCCTTATGGTGCCCACCCGACCGGGATGTTTGGCCACTACGATGTTGATGGGCCATTCTTGAAGGACTTTTATTCAGGAACCAGAACTCAGGAAGGGTACGACGCCTTTGCCAAAGAGTGGATCCACGGCCTTGATCACCACAGCTATCTCGAAAAGCTGGGCTGGCCGAGAATTTTGAAGATGCGTGCGAACTCTGCACTGAATTTTTGCCCCCGTGAAAAGAAGGGAGGGAATTAAATGAGTGATTTTGCTTCCCCAGAAGAGTACGGCCTCGCCGATCTGCTTTGTTGTGCTGCTGCGCATGAGGTGCAGGATAACGAAGTTGTTTTTGCCGGAACCGGATTGCCGATGGTTGCCATTATGTTGGCACAACAGACCCATGCCCCTGATCTTAAACTGATTTTTGAGGCTGGAACACTTGACGGTCGTCCGCTGGAACTCCCCACTTCGGTTGGTGATGCCCGCTGTGAAATGGGTTCCTCAAGAGCTTCCGGTTTGAATGACGCCTTTAGTATTGCTCAGCGCGGCTATGTCGATCTCGGTTTCCTTGGCGGTGCTGAGGTTGATCTGTATGGTAACGTCAACACCACCTGTATTGGTGATTACCTCGATCCCGATCTGCGGTTGACCGGTAGCGGTGGAAATCCGGATATTAATTCCTTTGCCTCACGGACTGTCTTTATCATGGTTCACGAGAAGCGTCGCTTTGTCGAAAACACCAGCTATATCACCAGCCCCGGCTGGCGGGTGAAGAAATGGCCCGGTGGTGAGTTTGTCCATCGTAAGGAACTTTACGGTTCCGCTTACCGTGGTGGCCCTTCGGCGATTATCAGTACTATGGGAGTCTTCCGCTTCGCTGATGAGGAAGATGGTCATATGTATCTGGACACCTGCCACCCCGGTGTCACCCCGCAGCAGATTCAGGAGCAGTGTCAGTTTAAACTGGATGTATCTCGAATCCAGGGCGAAACCCTCGTTCCAACCAGAGAAGAACTGCACTTTATTCATGATGTGCTTGATCCGGATGAGATCTTCATCCCCAAGGTAAAAAAATAGGCTGTTGAACACGGACATGTTCAACTGAGTGGTTGCGGCTCTCCCTGCTCTCTCCTCCTCCGGGGAGAGCCGCACCTTTTTGTTGCGTTTTTATAAATCCAGTACGGTTCCAACTGAAGCAAAAAAGAATCTTTCACCGAAACGGTCGGCAAGGATTCTGGCTCCTCTTAATCCGGTACAGTGTGATGTACCGATTTTTTCAACCTGCAACTCTTCCAATCGATCAAGCGTCGCGTTCATTTGTTCATCACTGCAGAACTTCAAATGGGTACCACCCAGAACCATGTGGATTTTTTCCTGACCGGTTACCTTGATCGCGTGATCGATAATATTAATCAATCCGGCATGGGCACAGCCGAGGAGAATCACTAACCCTTTATCGGTATTGATGAACAATGAGAGATCATCGTGAAGTGGATCGGCAATCTGTTGTCCTGCAGCATTGAGTGACAGGAGATTGGGGTCCCCTGTTTCGACTGCGGAAATGCGTGGAATATCCCCCGACAACGAGAGTCCTTCTGCAACTTTATATGGTTCAGATGAAAAAACAAAATCGGCTCCCAGTTGTTCCAGTTCCTCTTGTGACCACGGGACCCCTATCTTGGTCAACTTGCCGCTGTTTTGGCTGAAGTGGTCCGAAAACAGATCTGTGTGGGCATAAACGGGGATTTTCCCGGTGATCTCAAGAACCTGTTTAAACCCGCCGGTGTGGTCAAAATGGCCGTGGCTGAACATGATGCCCTTCAGCTTTGCGAAATCGATCCCCAGCAACTTGGCGTTATTCATAATGGTCATTCCCCCGCCGGTATCAAAGAGGAACTCCCCATCGGGAGTTTGCAGATGGCAGGCGAAACCGTGTTCACCCAGCAGCCCGTAGGGGCTAACCTTGTCGACGTTATTTTCACACAGAATTGTCAGGCGGATGCTCATGGTAGTTGCTCCTGTATTTTTTGGATAATCGGTTGGTCGGCAGCGAGAATATTATAATCCTGAAGTTTTTCGGCGGCAACCCAACAGTGATCAGCGACCTCTAAATGTTTGATCTCCCCGGCTGTCCAGCGGCACCCGTAGGCGAGAATAACGACATTGCCCCAATCGTAGCTATGGTGAACTGTTTCCACCAGTTCACCGACATCGATTTCAATATCAAGTTCTTCCTGTAACTCTCGCTTTAAAGCTTCTTCCGGTGATTCCTGCCCCTCTATTTTTCCGCCGGGGAATTCCCAGTAACCGCCAAGCTTTTTATCCATGGGGCGCAGGGTGATGAGGATTTTGTTCTGATGATAAATAACTGCGGCACAAACCTTGATAGGTGACTGCCGTTTGTTTGCCTCTGTCATTGGAATGCTTTCTCTTAATCTTGTCATTATCTATAAACAAGGTTTTTTGTTGGCGGTGATCTGACTCTGTGATAGAAACTCCTCACTGCTTCATTTATGCAAGTGTCTTCAGGAGTTGATACTATGTTTCAGTTATCCGACAAAGGACGCAATGTTCGCCAGATGTTTGACGATATTGCCAATCGTTACGACCTTCTCAACCGGTTGCTCTCTTTCGGGATTGATCGCCGCTGGCGTCGGTTTGCCGTTAGTCAGTTGAGTATTCCCAAAAACGGTCGGGTGCTTGATATTGCAACGGGAACCTGTGACGTTGCCCTTGAGGTTGCCAAGCAGACCGACTCTTCGATAAAAATTGTCGGTGAAGATTTCACTCAGGGGATGTTGGTTCAGGGACAGGTAAAACTGAACAATTCTCCCTATGGTGAGCGGATTATGCTGGTCAATGCCCCGTGTGAAGAAATTCCTCATCCCGATAACTGCTTTGACGGCATTACGATTGCGTTTGGTATCCGTAATGTTGTCGACCGTCAGGCGGGGTTACGTGAGATGGTTCGGGTTCTCAAGCCGGGTGGCCGGGCGGTGATCCTTGAATTTTCCAATCCGCGTAGCCAATTGTTCCGCAAAATCTACTATTTCTACTTTCAAAAAATCCTGCCGGCTCTTGGCGGCCTGATCTCCAAGCGTAGTGCTTATCAGTATCTGCCCGATTCGGTGATGGAGTTCCCTGCTCAGGAAGAATTCTCAAAAATGATGACCGATGCCGGTTTTGGGCGGGTCCAATACGTCGACCAGACTTTTGGTATCGCGACTGTTTATGTCGGAGATAAACCCTGATTGTTTTACCGGGAGCCGTTTTTATTCGGCTCCCTTTTTTGTCGGTTTTTTCTGAAATGCCGTTCCAATGTCTTTGATCAGCTTACCCGGTAGTCCAAAGGTTCTCCTGACAATTCCAATGACCGTGTCGGAAACCGATTCGATCGGAACGGCCCTGACCTCCGGGTTTTTACTGCTTCCTTCAATTATAAAGTGAGCTGTCACCAGCGCTTTATTTTCTCCTGCCAGAATCCAGCCGGCAACCGGAATGGTTGTGATGATTTTGTCAACAGTTCCCAGTGGCATAATCCCGAGATTAAGGTTGAGTCTGTCATTGATCAAATCACTTGAACCGACGATCGAAAGATTCATTGCGACACTGTCTACTTGTAGATCTTTTGTTGTCGCCTGACCTGAATCGAAAAGAATACTTCCTTTGACCAGGGAAAAAGGCATTCCCTCTCTATCCATATCGGGAAGCTTGCCGGAAAATAGTTGGGAGACATTCAGTAGTGAAAAAACTTTTGCTAAACCACGGAACTTACGCAGCACGCCGTCGGTGATTTCAGCATGGATTCCCCCCTTTGCAGTAGTCCAAAACTGCCCATCTGCCGGATTCCCTTCAAGGTAGAAATCACCCTTTAGTTGTCCGCTGACCAGCCCCTCTCTTTCAAATAAATGCTGGTGGAGCATGGAGGCATCCATATTCTCAGTATGTCCTGAGATCTTCAGAGGGGTCGAATCATCATTGTAGTCAAAGAGAATTCGTGCCTGACACCATCCCTCGCTACTATTGAATTTCAGCGGGAAGATTGTCAGACGCTTATCATCACTGATAATCAGCCCTTTTGCGTTATGGAAACGGAGCCCTCCGAGGGTCCCGTTCTTCGCATCGACAGTAATAATAACGGGAACCCGATGGGGCTTTCCTCCCGGCGGAGGCGGGGAGTGCGGTCCAACAAACAGGTTGATGACGTCAAAAATATCAGCCTGGTTCGATTGGATGTCGAGGTGGACTTCGGGGTGATTGAAACTGACGTCTCCGGTCACCGTCGCGAAGGTATCGTCTTCGAGGCGTACTTTAACCGGGGAGAACTCAAGACCGCTCGCACTGATATCCAGGTGCCCGTCCAGGTCGTAAAGGGTGAGATGACGGTTTGCAAAGATGAGATCGTGGGCATGCACCTTTTTGCTTGTCAGGTCGAGACTGAAACGTGGCTTGCTCCAGTTACTGAGAATCCCGGTGAGGGTGAATTCTGATTGACCCAGCGAGGCATGCAGCCCCTGAAATGTCAGCCCATGGCGGTCAAGATCAATCTGTCCATTTGTATTGTTTAAATTACCGATCAGTGATGTCAGATGAGCTCCGACACCATCAAGGGTTAAGCGTCCTTGCAACCCCGTCTGTTGCTGTGAAATTTCTGCCGCGAGTGTTCCAGCAGCATTAAGCTTGGTCAGGAGCGGAGAATAATGTTGCAGTTTCCTGAGGTCGACCGGTGTTATCGCCAGTTGATATGTCTGCCCTTCCGGCAATGAGCGAAAATACCCTGATGCGGCAATTTTTGTATCGTTCAGGCTCAATGTTGCAGTTTCCAGCCGCAGACAATTTGTTTTCAGTTGTCCTTTTAGATCAAGGCTGACACTGTCTGTGACATCTTTTTTGAAAAGGGTTCCCAGTGTTGTTTGAACCTGGTTAAGATCTGCGGTCAGGTGGAAAAATGGTCTTGAGAGTGCGCCACTCAATTGTAGTTGTGCGGGAATATGACCAGTGAGTGTCCATCCTTCCGGCAGAGACAGCTGTGGAGTGAATACGTCTAATTGCGGATCAAGGGGAATTCCTATCTCAATCTGTGGCTGGCGGAAGACGCTGAGAATCTTCCCTGAAAAAGTAACGGGCTGTTCATGGGCAACTAAGACACCGTTATTGAGGGCCAGGATTTTGTTTTTCAGTGAAAAATCAAACGACAACTTCTGTAAATGAACCGGACCCGCTTCTTTCCAGCGGATCTCTCTGGCGATCAGCCCGCCGCTGAGAATAAGATTATTCAGGGCGGAGCCGTCATCCCCCCAGCTATCTTTTAGCTCGAGATTAAAGCGCTCAAGTTTCCCATTGATCGGATAACTTGTATCAGTGACATTCCATTCTTTCAGCAACGCGGGGGTGATTACGATATTTTGCGCCCCCAGCTTCCCGGCAAGGTAATTCTTGCTGTTCTGCCGCAACAGGTAAAGCTCTCCTGCCAGGGGAACTTTAAGCAGCTCCCCTTTGATCGCTGTCACCGACTCCTGATCTTCTGCCGAGAGCCATTGCCCGGACAGATTGAACAGAGTTTTTTTCAGCGATGACCCGATAAGTTTGGCGTCCAGAGTTGCTCCTGCAGCTGGAGTTCCCGATATAGACAGTTTCAGGGTGACGTGCCGTGGCAGATTCTGCATCTCTGCCGGCAGGACGGTTGTTGTTGCAAAATCGGTCACTGTCAGCCGGGTGTCAAAAGACTCTTTCCGCCATTGTGACGCCCCCTGGTGTCTTGGTACGCGGGTCTCAAAAATAAATCCCGCACCATAATTATCGAGCTTTCCACCGATTTTCAGTAATCCGACTTGTCCCAGCCTCCAACCTTCAAGGACGGCAGATAGCTTTGAAAGACTAACAGTCGGCAGGCTCCCTTTTTGATGAATCTTCAGACTGCCGTTATCAATATTTAAGCTGTTGACTCCGAGACTTGCCAGCAGGAAACGGGATTTTTTCTTTTTCTTATTGTCTGGAAAGGGGAGCCAGAGTTGAATGTCAGGTTCTTTGACATGGATTTCTCCGAGGACGAACCTGCCATCAAACAGCGGGGTTATTTTTAGGGTTGCGGTGATGCGCGGTATTTTTGCCAGCGGTTTCTCATCCGGCCCAATTTGCACATCGTCAAAAGAGAGGGCGAGACCGCGACTGAATGTCAGGGAACTGTGACCGATCTTGACGGGTTGGTTCAGTGCTGAGTTGAGACGGGCTTCGAGAGAATCCCGGTAGTCGTCAAGGTCGAGCTGACTGAGATAAAAAAGGACGCCGGTCAGTAGAAGGGCGAATAGGATCAGCAGATAACAAGATATTCTGATGACATCCCGCACTGATGGTTGATACATGGCAAGGGTTCCCGAAAAAAGTGATATAACATTGGAGTGCCGTTACGGTAACGGCTCATCATACTTGTTCTGAATTGCCCCAGCAAGGGGAATAGGCCACTTATTTTCTATTCTTTGACATGCTTTCGACCCCCTGATAACATGGCGCGCTTGCAGAAATAGCCGTGACCTGCGCAAGAATCCCTCCGCTGCAGGTTGTCTCTATTTAAGTTCCAAAGGTTGCTTAACTTGGCATGAAGATCAAACGTCTTAATATTGTCGGCTTCAAATCTTTTGTCGATAAAGTCTCCCTCGATTTTGAGCAGGGTGTGACCGGTGTTGTCGGTCCGAACGGCTGTGGCAAAAGTAACATCGTCGATGCCATCCGCTGGGCAATGGGGGAGCAGAATGCCCGCCATCTGCGTGGTCGTATGATGGAAGACGTTATCTTTGGCGGTAGTGAATCACGCAAACCGCACGGTATGGCCGAAGTCACAATTATTTTCGATAATCGCGAAGGACTCTGCCCTGCTGCTTACCGTGAATATACCGAGATTGCTGTGACCCGCCGGCTCTATCGCAATGGTGACAGCGAATATCTGCTTAACAAAACTCCGTGTCGTCTCCTTGATATTACCGAACTATTTATGGATACCGGTGTCGGTGCCAGGGCTTACTCCATTATTGAACAGGGTAAGGTTGGAATGCTGGTCAGTGCAAAGCCCGAAGAGCGGCGTGCCTTGATCGAAGAAGCGGCCGGTGTGACCAAATTCAAAGCACGAAAAAAGACCGCGTTGCGGAAGATGGACGCGACCAAGCAGAACCTTATCCGGCTTGGCGATATTATCACCGAAGTTCGACGCCAGATGGGCGGTCTTAAGCGGCAGGCACAGCGGGCTGAGAAATATCGTCAGTATCGCAATGAAGCAAAACAGATTGAGCTGGTTCTGGCAGGAAACCGGATGCAGAAGCTGGCTGCAGATATTGAACTGATTGCTGCGAAGAAGGGGGAGCACACGACGGTTCTCGCCCGGCTGGACACACGACTGGAAGAGGGGGAGCTGCAGCTTGAAGAACAGCAGTTGCAGTTGTCCCGTGTCGAGGCAGAACACAAACAGGCACAGGAGCAGGTTTATCATCTTGGTGCGGAAGTGCAACGGGTTGAGAATGAGCGGATTCTTGTTGCCCGTCAGCAGGAACATCTGACTGCACAGGATCATGAAATCTCTGCCGAGTTAAAGTTGCAGAATGAACGTCGGATTGAGCTTGATACCGAGTCGCAGCAACTGCAAGTGCAGCAGGAAGACGCGGCGGTGGTCTTGGAACAGTTACAGCAGCAGGTTGAAATTCTTGAAGAGACGCTGCAGGTCAGCCTGTCGCAGGAGCAAAATGTCAACCGTCAATTTGATGAGTGTCGCAAAGAGCTGATGGACCTTTTTGCCCAGACTTCACGGTTGGTGAATCGCAGTGAAGACATTGATCGACAGTTGACTGCCGAGGCACAGCGGCGGCAGTTGGCACAAACCGATTCGCAGAAAATTCAGCAGCAACAGGATGATCTGTGCCGGCAGCGCTCCCGGCTACTTGAACAGATCGATAAGATTCAGCAGCAGCAGGAGAGCCTCAGCGAACGCAGTGAAGAACTCGCGGTCCGGCAGGACGAGCAGAAGCGGCTGTTACGCAACAAAGAGGAAAACCTGAGTATTCTGCGTCAACAGCTTGGAACCCAGCGCTCGATTCAGGAGTCGTTATCAGAACTCCAAAACAATCTCGAGGGGTATGGAGATGGGACAAAAACTCTCCTGACTGAAAAAATCGGCGAGAAGATTTTAGCCGATGTACTGGATGTTCCGGTGGAGTATGAGACTGTCGTCGAAATGGCTCTGGAGCAGCGGTTGCAGGCGATCCCGTTAGCTTCTGCCACTGTGGCTGAAACTGCACTGAAATTGCTGTCTGATCGGCAGGTCAGGGCAACTGTCCTTCTTCCTGGGGTTGTTTCCGAAGAAATTTCCTTTTCACAAGGGACTCCCCTGTCAGATCTGGTTTCCTCTGTCTCCAATTACGAAGAAGCTGTCCGCCAATTGTTGGTGGGTGTTTTTCTTGTCGACAATGTTATTGATCATCTTCAGATTCCACTGCCTGTCGGTATCCTCCTTGTTGATCGGCAGGGTCGGCGTCTTGATTGGCAAGGCGGTTTGACAGGGGGGGCAACCAGTGCCAGCGATAGCGGCCTGTTGCGGCGTAAGCGCCAGTTGGAAGAGGCTGGGGAAGAAATCGTCCGGCTGGAAAAACAGCTTACGACTGCTCAGGGTGATTTTGAGGAGTTGCAGGAAGGATTGCTGCAGGTTGAAGAAGCGCAACTGGCGGCAACCTCAGAAAAACATCGACTTGAATTGCAGGCTCTGGAACTTGCCAAGGACCGTCAAGGGCTGCAAAGCGAAGAAGATCGTCTGAATAAGCGGCTTGAATTACTGGTTTTTGATCTGGAACAAATTGATGAGGGTCGTGAGGCACTGATGGAAGAGAAGCGTCAGCTTGCCGGGAGAACGGCTGAAGTGGGAGATCGTCAGCAACAACTCGAAGCTCAATCGAGGCAGTTACAGGAACAACTTTCGTCCCTCCGTTCTGATCTGGATCAGTCCCGCGATGAGTTAACCGCCCAGCGGGTCAGATTGGCATCGCAACAGCAACAGCAACAGGCCCGGCTCGAAACCTTACAACGGATTGGCCGGCAGCAACAGGAGATTGAGGATCGAATCCGGCGATTGCAGCAACAGCAGCACGATGGGGATGTCTCCCGTGAAGAGCTAAAGACAAAAGATCAGCACTTGCAGATGGAGCTCGATGTCTTACTGGATCGTCGCAGTCGGCAGCAATCGGAGAGTGAAAAGATAGGCGGGCACTACGAGGAACAACGGGGACAGCTGGACGAGTTCCGTGACCAGCTGCGGCGGGTGCGACTTGAGGCTGAGGAACTGCGTAAAACAGTCAACCAGTTACAGCTGAATCATCACGAATTGCAAGTCGATGCCGACCATTTGCGCGAATCGGTTCTGGAACGTTATCGGGTTGATCTACTTGAACATCAGGTTCCCGAAGCCACTGAAGACGAACTGACCCGTCAACAGCAGCAATTGAGCCGTTTGCATCAACGGATCGAATCTCTCGGCGAAGTTAATTTAATGGCAATTGATGAGTATCGCGAGCAGGAAGAGCGTTACGATTTTTTATCGCAGCAGCGCGATGATCTGAATCAGTCGCTGGATGATCTGCAGAAAGCAATCAATCAAATTAATCGGACGACCCGGCATCGTTTTAAAGAGACGTTCGAACTGGTCAACGAAAAATTCCGGCAAATATTTCCACGCATGTTTAACGGTGGACAAGCTGAATTACGCCTGACCGATGAGGATGATCTGCTCGAAACGGGGATCGATATTGTTGCTCAGCCGCCGGGAAAACGGTTGCAGAGTGTCAACTTATTATCGGGCGGTGAGAAAGCATTGACAGCTGTTGCTTTAATCTTTTCGCTGTTCATGATAAAACCGACCCCATTCTGCGTTTTGGATGAAGTCGATGCCCCGCTTGATGATGCCAATATTGATCGTTTTGCCGATATCGTTCGGGAG
>Ga0256842_1003226_pt1 | contig 11039 bp, 11 predicted proteins | sample 4559240metaG_FD_185973 | JGI IMG/M metagenome (GOLD analysis project Ga0256842, IMG submission 185973) | Hydrothermal vent microbial communities from Guaymas Basin, Mexico - 4559-240 | ecosystem: Environmental > Aquatic > Marine > Hydrothermal vents | place: Mexico: Guaymas Basin | collected...
GTCCAGCGTCTGACGGCAGAACGTCCCCATCCAACAACCCTTGAGTGTGTCATGCTGCAACCACTGACCGTTGCCGGGCCCGGTACGTTTATCAACGACATCATCACGGTTGCGGGAGGAAGGAATATTGTCCCGCAAGGTCCGTCACGCTACCCGACATGGAATCCTGAAGCATTGCTGACCGCGAATCCACAAACAATTATTGTTTCGACATATCCGGGCCAGCCGGAGCCAGAGCAGTTTTTTTCTAAATGGCCCCAGTTGCAAGCCGTTAAAAGCGGACAAATTATCCGCATCAACGCCGACTGGATACATCGCCCCGGCCCACGCCTGATCCTTGGCATCGAAGCATTAGCGAAAGCTTTTCACCCTGAGATTAAATTAGATGAGTAACCATCCGATATACAGCAGGCGCTGGCTGTGGGGATTGCTGTTGATGGCATCTCCACTGGTTGCAATGTTCATCTCGCTGGCAGCAGGAGATCTCAGCCTTTCATTGCAGGATCTCACTTCAATTCTATTACAGGGCCCGGGACAGCAAATTGAACAGGTCATTATCTGGCAGGTTCGGTTGCCACGGGCATTGCTCGCCGGACTGGTGGGAGCTGCTTTAAGTTTATCGGGCGTGACGTTTCAGGCTGTTTTACGTAACCCCCTTGCCGATCCTTATCTCCTTGGTGTGTCAGGCGGGGCGGCACTCGGTGCGGTTGCAGCTTTAACCTGCGGACTCCATTCTCCAATCATCGTTCCCCTAGCAGCATTTGTCGGTGCCCTGACAGCTCTGTTCCTCGTCTATCTGGTCGCCCAGGCTCACACGTGTTCGTCCCACACACTGATTCTTGCCGGAGTGATGGTCGGCAGTCTGGCAGCGGCACTACTGTTATTTCTCCTCTGGCGTGCTCCGACCGATGCCACCCGGCAGGCGATTTTCTGGCTGGCAGGGAATCTGTCGCTTGCCGATCCCGACTGGCTGGTCTGGGGCTGGTTATGGCTGATAACCGGATTTTTAATCCTCTGGGGGCAATCATTCCACCTCGATTTACTGACTCAGGGAGAGGAAACCGCCGCCGATCTCGGGCTGGATGTCGGGAAAACCCGCTTAATCCTGTTTGTCGTCGCCGGAGCATTAACCGCCTGTGCCGTTGCCCTAGCAGGATTAATCGGCTTTGTCGGTCTGGTTATCCCCCATATCTGCCGCCTCCTCTGGGGGCCATCACACCGCATGCTGATTCCATTTTCAGCTCTTCTGGGTGGTAGTTTTCTGATGGTTGCCGATGCGATTGCCCGGACTCTCTATGCGCCGGCAGAAATTCCCGTCGGGGTTGTCACCGCCCTGCTGGGGGCTCCTTTTTTCCTCTACCTGTTGCGAAAAAAAGGGGGAGGACTATGATTCAGGTATCCAACCTCTCTTTTTCGTTCGGCAAACAACCTCTCTTTTCCAAACTCAATTTTTCTGTTAAACAGGGAGAAATTTTTTCCATTATTGGTCCCAACGGCTGCGGAAAATCGACTCTCCTGCGCTTGTTGCGTGGTCAGTTAAAATCCAACACCGGAGAGGTTCGCTGGAACAACATCCCTCTCGATCAGATCTCAACGAAAGCAATGGCACGACAGGTTGCCATCGTCCCTCAATCTGCGACCCTGACATTTCCCTACACGGTGCGCGAGTTGGTCACCATGGGGCGCTATCCCCACCGCAAAAACCTTCTCCGTTTTCACACCAGAACCGACCTTGATGCTATTGAGAAAGCCCTGACTCTGGCCGACATCCTCCCACTGGCAGACCGCTACGTCACTCAACTCAGTGGTGGTGAGCAGCAACGGGTTCTGCTGGCACGGGCATTGGCCCAGAACAGTGCCGTTCTATTTCTCGATGAAGCAACCAGCCATCTCGATATCGACCACAAACTCGAATTAACTGAATTGCTCGTACAATTAAACCAAAAACAGCAAACAACAGTCGTTCAAATCAGTCACGATCTCGACCTAGCGGCAGCCATTTCCCACCGGATATTGCTAATAGCGGCCGACGGGGAAATCGTTGCCATCGGAAAACCTGAAGAGGTCATCACCAAAGAGAATCTCTGCCAGCTCTTCCGTTTTGATATTGAAATCACCCAAAATCCACTGACTGGCACACCACAGGTCACGCCGCGGCTGAAAACCTCGCCGCGACAACCACCATTTCAACAGATTTAATCACATCGAGCTGCTTTCAAATTCGATATAAAACGAGAAGCACCCGAGCAATAAGATAACACCGTTTTGCTAAAAATTGTGAGATTCAATGGTCATTTAAAAATCTCTATTAATAATTATTTCATCTATAAAAACAGATGGTTATATTTGACAGAGGAGGATTCATTGACGTATATCTATTTTGTGCTTTAATAATAACGGTGGAATTTTTCTTTTTGAAAATGGTACAGTGGTTTTTTTGTTGCAGGATTGATTTCTATTCTGCCTTGGACTTTCACAGGTTAACCCCTAATGACAGGAGGAGAAACGTATGAAATTTACAAAAACACTGGTTCTGGTTCTCAGTCTCTCGCTGATGCTGGTATCCTTTGCCTATGCTGGTAAAGATCTTGATGCCGTCAAAAGTAAAGGATTTATTCAGGCCGGAGTTAACGGCAGCGTCTTCGGTTTTGGTATGCCTGACGCAAAAGGCGTCTGGAAAGGTCTTGATGTTGACACCGCCCGTGCGATCGCAGCCGCTATTTTTGGTGATGCCAGCAAAGTTAAGTTTACTCCCCTGACTGCACAACAGCGCTTTACTGCTCTCCAGTCGGGTGAAATTGACGTTCTGACCCGGAACGCAACCCGGACCCTGAGCCGTGAGACTCAGCTGGGGCTCAACTTTGTTGCCGTCAACTACTATGATGGGCAGGGATTCCTGATCTCGAAAAAACTCGGCGTTAAAAGTGCTAAAGAGCTGGACGGTGCAACCGTTTGTGTTCTCCCCGGCACCACCACCGAGCAAAATGCAGCTGACTACTTCCGTACCAACAAAATGGCATGGAAACCGGTTGTTATCGAAAACACCAGCGAACTGGCTAAAACTTTCTTCGCCGGTCGTTGCGATGTTCTGACTTCCGATGCCTCACAGCTGGCAGGAACCCGCGCTATCGCTCCAAATCCAAAAGAGTACGCCATTCTTCCAGAAATCATTTCCAAAGAGCCTCTGGCACCTGCCGTCCGTCATGGTGATGACCAGTTTAGAGATATCGTTGACTTCTCGGTTCTGGCAATGATCAATGCTGAAGAGCTTGGTATTACCTCCAAGAACGTCGATGAAATGCTCAAGAGCAAAAATCCTGCTATCCAGCGCTTCCTCGGTGTTTCCGCAGGCAATGGCAAAGCTCTGGGTCTGGACGAAAAATGGGCTTACAACATCATCAAGCAAGTTGGTAACTACGGTGAAGTTTTCGAGCGTAACGTTGGTGTCAACACCAAGCTGGGTCTTGAGCGTGGACTAAACGCACTCTGGACAAATGGCGGCTTGATGTATTCACCTCCATTCAAGTAATATTGTCGTAAATGAAATGCCGCCACCGGAGTCTGTCGATTCCGGTGGCGGATTGTTTTTGAACCTAAAGCGGTGAGTGGGAGACAAAAAAAGAGTGCCTGTGCTTGGATCAAATGGGTGTTTCAAAAACCTTTAGCTGCACCCAAAAGGTTCAGCGTTGATTTTGAGGCACCTAAGTGATTCAATGACTTGCGCTATTATTTGTCAATCCATTCACTGATTTAGGTTTTACTGCTATAACGGGAATCGCCACTTGAAACCAAGTATGTCAAATTCAGCCAACACCGCAATCGCAAAGCCCCCGTTCTGGCGGGATGCCGAAAAACGCGCAATATTTTTCCAAATTCTTGCGCTATTGTCTGTCGGAGGAATCAGCTACTACCTCTTCTCCAACACGCAAGCGAACCTGGCACGCCAATCAATTGCGACCGGATTCAGTTTCCTCGAAAGGGAGGCCTCGTTCGAAATTGGCGAGTCTCTTATTTCGTACTCGGCCTCAGATACCTATTTTCGTGCCCTCCTTGTCGGCGCGTTAAATACGCTGCAGGTCGCCTTCATCGGAATTATTCTGACCACTATCCTCGGAAGTGTTGTCGGGATCGCCCGACTCTCCAGCAACTGGTTATTATCTAAAGTTGCTGCCGGCTTCATTGAGTTGATGCAGAATATTCCGATACTGCTTCAGTTATTTTTCTGGTACGCCATCTTCTACGAGTCATTCCCGTCACCGCGTCAGGCGCTCAACCCGATGAAAGGGGTGTTCCTGTGTAATCGCGGACTGATTTTTGCGGTTCCCGAATCAAATCCGGCTTATACCGCAATGGGGCTGGCGTTTATCGTCGTGTTGATTATCGGCTGGTTTTCAAACCGCTGGGGACACAAACGCCAGGAACTGACGGGACAGCCATTTCCGGCACTCCGTTTGACCGCTGCCGGAGCAATCCTGATCCCGCTGTTGATCTGGGTTATGTATGGCTCCCCGACAGCAATGAGCATTCCGGAACTGCGCGGTTTTAATTTCTCCGGTGGTATCACAGTCAGTCCTGAGTTTGCTTCATTGTTGCTGGGACTGGTCCTCTACACTTCAGCCTTTGTCGCCGAAGTCGTCCGGGCCGGTATCCAGTCAATTGGACGTGGGCAGATTGAAGCAGCCATGGCCATCGGTCTGAAACCGGGACAGGTCCTGCAACTGGTTATCTTCCCGCAGGCTCTCAGGGTTATTATCCCGCCACTGACCAGCCAGATGCTTAACCTGACCAAAAACAGTTCGTTGGCCGTTGCTATCGGCTATGCCGATTTTGTCGCCGTCGCCAACACCACAATCAACCAGACCGGACAGGCAATCGAAGGTGTCGCAATGATCATGGTTGTCTACCTGTTCTTCAGTCTTTCAACGTCGCTGTTTATGAACTGGTACAACAAGCGCATGGCTTTGGTGGAGAGATAACGATGACACAGACGACCAAAGCAAAAAGAGAGCGCCTTTCGCCCCCAATCACCAATGTTGGTGTCATCGGCTGGCTAAAAACAAATCTGTTCAGCACCTGGTACAACTCACTGCTGACTGTCATCATTGTTGCAGCGATGTCGTGGTTGATTCCACCGCTGGTTCGCTGGGCATTTATCGACAGTTTATGGAACAGTTCAGCAGAAGCATGCCGCGATATCGATGGCGCCTGCTGGTCGGTTATTCCACAAAACATCAAATTTATTTTTCTCGGATTCTTCCCGTCGGGTCAGGAGTGGCGCCCCGTCCTCGCTATGGCTCTGCTACTGGGACTGGTCATCTATTCAAAAGACCGCTCCCGCTGGAAGAAATCTCTGGCATGGCTGTGGCTGATTAATCTGATCATCATGGGAACCTTGATGTACGGCGGTGTTTTCGGCATGCCGGTCGTTGAGACCTCCCAATGGAGTGGTTTACCTCTGACCTTACTGCTGTCCTTCTTCGGGATGGTTGTCGCCTACCCTCTCGGAGTTCTTCTGGCACTCGGTCGACGCTCAAAGATGCCGGCGATCAAAACTTTGTGCGTTGTCTACATCGAGATGATCCGGGGAGTCCCGCTGATCAGTCTGTTGTTTATGTCGTCAATTATGTTTCCGCTGTTTCTCCCTGAGGGGATCACGATCGACAAAGTCCTGCGGGCATTGATCGCAATCATCCTGTTTACTGCCGCCTACATTGCCGAAGTTGTCCGGGGTGGATTGCAGGCAATGCCGCGGGGCCAGTATGAAGCTGCCGATTCACTGGGGCTCAACTATAACCAGACAATGCGCCTGATTATTCTGCCACAGGCTCTTAAAATTGTTATTCCACCAACCGTCGGAATTTTACTGTCGGCATTTAAAGACACCTCGCTGGTTGTCATCATTGCCCTTTATGATGTCCTGAAAACGACGATGGTCACCCTCTCCAATCCCGATTGGACCGGGTACTCAACTGAAGCTTATATTTTCCTGGCAACGCTCTATTTTACGTTCTGTTATGCAATGTCGAGCTACAGCCGCAAACTGGAAAAAGATTTACATACCGGACACTGATAGGGAAACGTGTCCGCAACAAGAGAGATTGTCATGAGCGATTCGCAGACCAAAACAAATACCGAAAACGCAGAGCAGCCCATTATTGAAATCATCAACATGCACAAATGGTACGGTGATTTCCATGTTCTTAGCGATATCAGCCTGAAAGTTCAGCCACAGGAAAAGATTGTTATCTGCGGTCCGTCGGGGTCAGGGAAATCGACATTGATCCGCTGTATCAATCGTCTGGAAGAACACCAGCGTGGTCAGATCATTGTGAATGGTACCGAGCTTTCCAACGATATTAAGAATATCGAGAAAGTCCGCGCCGAAGTCGGCATGGTCTTCCAGCATTTCAATCTGTTCCCCCACTTAACCATCCTGGACAACCTGACACTCGGTCCAATCTGGGTACGTAAGACCCCTAAAAAGGAAGCCGAAGAGGCCGCAATGATGTATCTGGAAAAGGTACAAATCGCTGAACAGGCTCTGAAGTTTCCCGGTCAGCTTTCCGGTGGGCAGCAGCAACGGGTCGCAATTGCCCGTAGTTTGTGTATGAGCCCGGAAGTCATGCTGTTCGATGAACCAACCTCAGCACTCGACCCCGAGATGATCAAGGAAGTTCTCGACGTTATGATCGGACTGGCCGAAGAAGGGATGACGATGATCGTCGTCACCCACGAAATGGGCTTTGCTAAAAGTGTCGCTGACCGTGTTCTGTTCATGGATGACGGTGAAATCGTTGAGCAGAACAGTCCTGATGTCTTCTTCGACAATCCTCAGCATGAACGGACACAACTGTTCCTCAGCCAGATCCTCTAAGGCATTACGGGTTTTCAGCGAGATACTTTTTCACGCCGGAGTGAAGTTTCATCCCACCGGATACGCCGTCACGCATGTTGTCGACTGAAAATAGCGACAGTGCGGGGTGGGCGTCAATCAGGCGTTGACGATTCTCAACCAGTGCGGCGGCGATGTCGGACACCACACCCTCATCAAGATCGGCAGAAACGACGAGCAATTCCCGACCGCCAAAGGTCGTTACCGGGCCAGACTGAGAAGGATAAAGCCCGGACGGAATTGTTGTCATCCACAATGCAGGATCACCCGCTACAAATTTTTCAATGTCGGTATCGACACTCAACAACTCCGCATCACACGACTTAAGCAACTGCCGCAGTGAAAAATCGGGGTGAATTGTTAAAAAAACCATCGCCTGCATCGTTCCATAACAAAACGCCTTGGTATCATCCTGTGCACTTGATGGCGGTAGATCACCGAACAGACTAAAATCATCCTTCGACCAGTTTTTTGCCCGTAGAATTGTAGCGACGGCCAGGTATTGCGGAGACTGAGGCGTCCCGGCATTAATCCGTTTCCCTTTCAGATCATCCAGTGAAGAGATCCCGGCATCTTTGCGCACGACAAGAGCGACAGGGGTCTCGTAAAGGGGTGCAAGAAGTCGAAGGTTATCGTAACCGATATCAAGATATTTAAATTGACCCGTCTTATTCATCGCGGCAAAGAGGGTTTGTGAATCAACCAGGCTGATATCGACAGCCCCGTCATGCAAACCCGTCAGATTATAGACACCATTATCAGCTGTGACTTGACGACACTCAACACCGGCAAGCTGTTGATTTATCAGCCGGCAAATAACCCTTCCGCTGAAATAGGAAAACGTCCCGGGAGCTTCTGTCCCAAGAAGAAGTTCAAATGATTGTGCAGATTTGGGGATCGTAACAAGGCTAAAGATAAAAATGAGACTGAGTAGCAAAAGATGTGTCCGACGTTGACTCCGCATATCGACCTCCTTTTCAACAACCTCCCTTGACAACCTTGATATAGATGAAAAATAGAAAGAGTATCGTTAAGTATATCAACCATTCAGAAAGTTTCTACTTATCGGGGCGATAACAGACTATTTTCTAAATTTGACAGCCCGGAGATGGTACAGTTATCATCAAAAGCGACAAGAAGATCACCTTGTCCCTTTCAAATTGACATTATCTGCACTCTTTTCGGTAAAAGAGGACTTTCCATGGCCACAGCTGAGAAAAAACGGATTCTGATTGCAGATCCTGAGATTTTCAATCTGGCAACGCTGATTGGAACACTGAAAGATAACTACCACGTCGTTGTCGCAAAAAACGGTGCCGAAGTTTTTAAGCAACTGAAAAAAAACCGCATCGACATGGTTGTTCTCGATACAAAGTTCCCCGACACGGACGGCTTTGACCTCTGCCGTAAGATAAAATCTGACAAACAAACCAGCGCCATCCCGGTCATTTTCATAACGGCCGATAAATCCATCAGTGCAGAAGAAAAGGGTTTTTTAGCAGAGGCTGTCGATTATATCACCAAACCATTCAACGCCCCCACCGTCACTGTCCGAATTAAAAATCAACTCAAGCTCAGCGAAGCCATTGCTGAATTGAAACGCCTCAACACTCTTGCCCTCGATGCAAATCCCAATACCGGGCTCCCGGGAAACAATAGTATTCTCAAAGAAATCCAGCGAGTCGTTGGCGAGAAAGCTGCAGTTTGTGTCGTCTATGCCGACCTCGATCATTTTAAAATCTACAACGATACTTACGGCTTTTCACGCGGAGATGATGTCATTATCTTCACCGCAAATGTGATTCGCGTTGCACTTCAGATTGCCGGCTGTGACGATTGTTTTCTGGGCCATATCGGTGGTGATGATTTTGTTTTTGTCGTTCCGGTCGATACGTGCCAAAAGGTTGCCGATGAAATTATCCGCCGTATAGATCTAGGGATCGGTGAATTTTATAGTGCGGAGGACATCGACCGAGGCTACGTCGTTGCAACGAACCGGGAGGGGAAAGAGCAGAAACACCCACTGATAAGCCTCAGCATGGGAGCTGTCAATCTAGCCCAGCGAAAAAATCCGACCGCTTTTGAAGTAATCGACATCTGTACAGAAATGAAAAAGGCTGCTAAAGAGCAGCCCGGAAGCAGTTTTCTTCTTTGTAAACGACAGTAACCCTCACAGATTCTCAAACCTGTTCATTGCAACATTCTTGCGGGTTTTTTGGGGGTCAAAGCACCGACCGTTCATCGCAATCCACGCCCCTTCAGGCAGCAATTGAACAGCAGTTGTTGCACTGGCGATATTATAGATGGCATCGGTAAAACGGAACCGGGCCGGCTGCATCGCTCCGGTTAAAACGATTGTCTTTCCAGCAATCCCCTGTAAATATTTGGCCGTCTCAACCATGGTATCGGTTCCATGGGTGATGACAATTTGTGCTGTCGAGCTGTTAATGACCGCTTCCTTGATCAGTTTACGATCATCGTCCGTCAGGTCGAGACTGTCTTTGCGTAATAGCGGTGTAATCCGATATTCAACGGTCAGATTAGCATCCTGTAAAACCTCACCAATTTGTGGCTCACCGATTTCAAAGCTGCTCTTCGCATCAAAGTAGACCTTATCGATCGTCCCACCCGTCGTTATAATTTCAATCGCCATATAATGTCTCCGGTAGATAGATAAAATCGCTATTCGTGCGGCTTGATAATTAAAGCATGCCCTGACAACAACGCTTCAATGACTTTTTTGCGGCCGCTGGTCACCAGGCGCTGAACCGTTCCACGCGAAATTCCCATTTTCTCACCGGCCTCAGCCTGCGTTAATGCATCGCGGTCGCACAGCGAAATAGCTTCCAGTTCATCAGAATTTAACTCGACACTCTCCAGCTTTGATAAAGGTGTCCCCGCTGGCTTAAACGTCAAATCGCTCGGCTGCCGACTGGGGCAGCAATGTCTCGGTTTTCTTGGTCTTGGTGACATGGTTATTTTATCCGCTAAAGTGCTTCTTCTATAGCAAGAAGTAAATTATTGTAGTCGTCTGTCTCCAGAGCAGGAAACTTTTCATCATCGACAAGATCGGCGACTAGTTTCTTCCCTAAAAGCAGCATTCGGATTTGAGTCTTCCCTTCTTTGCTGAATACGACGATAAACTTTGGCAGCAAAACTGCCCGCTCCAGATTCTCCATCATCGACAGAGCCGATTTTTTCGGGGAGCACACCTGAATCATATTCAGATCAAACCCCTCGGCCAACTCAACTCCGTGATGACCAAAATGGCGAATCATTTCCATTTTGTCTTCGTTATGGATAATAAAACCGCGCAGTGCCATCGTCTTGCCAAGATCACTGATAAACACCGCTATGCTTTTGTCCGTTTCACTACGAAAAACACGTGAAGCCATGAGTCCCCCTATGCTAAATGATATCGACCTTGGAAAAATACCATATTTTGTGCATATACACAAAGGGAAACCATTTCCACCGACACTATGCATAATCGAAAATTTCGAAGAGCAAAGAGATAAAACCGAACTATAATCGCGACCACTCCAGCCATTCTGAGAAAACCGTAACGATAAAACTGTTGCTTTTTTTCTCGTTTTGCAAAATTATATAACCCTATTTCATGATAAGCTTAGCCTGTTTTGAAGCTGGAGAAAATAACGCCGATTATTTATGGAAAGCATAACCGCCAAAATCCGGAGAAAGTCCGGTAGGCGGCTTTTTATTACGATCTACAATTTTGTAGAACTGCTTTCTATCACTCATTAAAAGGAGGTACCATGAAAAGATTTGCGACCACCCTGTTGCTGACCGGTCTCGCCGTCATGCTGGCAATTCCAGCACTGGCGTCACAAACCATCAAGATCGGTTTCAATATTCCGCTGACTGGGGATATCCCTGAAGTCGGTGAAGGATCCAAAAATGCTGCCGAAATGTACCTTGCCGATATCAACGGTGCCGGCGGCCTCGAAGTTGGTGGCAAAAAGTATATGCTCGAGTTCGTCTACATGGACAACGAGTCCAAGGCTGACTCAGCGGTCAACGCTGCTCTCAAACTGATCGAGCAGGAAGAGGTCGTGGCAATTATCGGCCCAAACTCCTCCAAACAAGCAGTTCCCGCCGGCGGCACCGCTAACGAAAACCGTGTCCC
>Ga0256842_1003227_pt1 | contig 11038 bp, 11 predicted proteins | sample 4559240metaG_FD_185973 | JGI IMG/M metagenome (GOLD analysis project Ga0256842, IMG submission 185973) | Hydrothermal vent microbial communities from Guaymas Basin, Mexico - 4559-240 | ecosystem: Environmental > Aquatic > Marine > Hydrothermal vents | place: Mexico: Guaymas Basin | collected...
ATTTTATGAACAACGCCGAAAAGGTGGAGATTGAACCGGAACAGGTGACCGCCGTTGGTGTCGAGCAGATTGTCTACCATGTGGGGCGCAAGGAGAAACTGCCCCTGCTCATGTGGCTGCTCAACGAGCGGATGGCCGATGGCAAGGTGATGCTGTTTGCCAATACCAAGCGCGAAACCGAATACGTTACCAAAGTGCTGCAGGCCAACGACTACAAGGCGGCCCAGATTTCCGGCGACATCTCCCAGAGCAAGCGGATGCGGATTCTGCAGGAGTTCAAGGACGGCAAGGTGCATATCCTTGTGGCCACCGATGTCGCCTCGCGCGGTATTCACGTCGATGATGTTACCCATGTGGTCAACTACGATGTGCCGGAAGATATGGAGGACTACGTCCATCGCATCGGTCGCACCGCCCGCGCCGGAGCCAGTGGCCTGGCCATTACTATGGCGGATGAGGAACTGGTGTTTCATCTGCCCGCCATCGAAGAATATATCGGCATGAAGATTCCCAGTGAAATTCCGACCGATGATATGTTTATCTGGCGTTACAAGCGGCCGCAACTGGCCAAAAAAAAGCCGCTGGCACGCAAACCCACTGGCGAGCGTCCGCAACGGCGGCGGCCGCGGCGGCGTAAACCGCGCGGCGGTGGCGACAAACCGCGCGGCGGCAGTAACGCCGGATCATGATTTTGCTGCCTAAACTGCGGCAGTGTCGCCGCTGCCCGCGTATTGTCGCTTATATTGAGCAGTTGCCGGCAAAAAAAGGTTACGACCGCAGCGATTATCACAACGCGCCGGTGGCCGGTTTTGGCGACAGCGCGGCGCGGGTGTGGTTGCTGGGGCTGGCGCCCGGCGCCCATGGCGCCAATCGCAGCGGTAGACCGTTTACTGGCGATGGCGCTGGTGATTTCATGTATCCGCTGCTGTACCAGGCCGGATTTAGTAATCAGCCACAGGCCAGCCATAGCGACGATGGTTTGTGTTTGTACGATCTGTATATCAGCAACGCGGTAAAATGTGTGCCGCCGGGCAACAAACCTACGGCGGAGGAATTTGCCAACTGTCTCGCTTTTATGGAGCAGGAATGGCGCTGCCTCAAGCAGGTGCGGGTGATAATCGCCCTGGGGCGTGATGCCTTTATGAGCGCTCTGCGGATGCTGCGCCGCAATGGCCTGGTGAACAGGCTGGCCGATTATCCGTTTGGTCACGATGTTTGCTACCCGTTGCCCAACGGCCAGTGGCTGCTGGGCAGCTACCATACCAGCCGTTATAATGTTCAGACCGGGCGTATCGATGCTGAATCGTTTATGCAGGTGTTGCAACATGCGCAGCGGCTGCGAGAAAACGGTTGAAAGGCGCAGCACTGTTGAATTACACTCGCAGGGCGCTGTGGATTGATTTTGAGAAAGGGAACACGTGGGGCGGATAGAAGATACATTCGCGCGTCTGGAACGCGCCGGTGAAAAAGGGCTGATACCGTTTATTACCGCTGGCGATCCCAGCCTGGAGGTGAGCGAGCAGCTTGTCTATGCCATGGCGGAAGCCGGAGCCGATATTATCGAACTGGGGGTGCCGTTTTCCGATCCCATGGCTGACGGTCCCACCATCCAGGCGGCGTCGGAACGGGCGCTGGCGGCGGGGACGACCCTGCAGGCGGTACTCGACCTGGTGGCGCGGGTGCGTCAGCGTGTCGATATTCCCATCGTACTGATGGGCTATTACAACCCGGTGTTCAGTTACGGCGTAGACAAATTTGCCGCTGCGGCGGCGCAGGCCGGGGTGGACGCCCTGCTGCTGGTGGATTTACCCGCCGAAGAGCGTGAGGAGGTGCTGTGCCATTTGCGCCCGCTCGATATCGCCCTTGTTACCCTGCTGGCGCCGACCACGCCGCCAGAGCGCTGCCGCCGCCTGCTTGCCGACGCGCGGGGGTTTGTCTACTATGTGTCGATGACCGGTGTAACCGGTAGTACCAGGGTAGACGGTGCCGCCATTGCCGCTCAGGTCGAAGAGGTGCGCCGGATAAGTCCGGTGCCGATTGCCGTTGGCTTCGGTATCACCACCGCAGCGGACGCCGGTGCCATAGCTGCTTTTGCCGACGCGGTAGTGGTCGGTAGCGCTCTTGTCAATATTATCAATCAGCATGCTGGTTCTCCGTCTTTGTTGGAGGAGGTGCGCGGCTTTATCCGCGAACTTAAACAGGGAATTCACCATGCCTCAGATCCTGCCTAGCGAGGTAACTCATGTCATGGTTCAGTAAAAAATCGAAAGCGCCGATCTCGGCGGTAGAGACAAAAACAGTCCAGATTCCGGAAGGGGTGTGGACCAAATGTAAGAACTGCTCCGAAATTATTTATGCCAAGGAGATTCAGCGTAATCTCAATGTCTGCCCCAAGTGTGACTACCATTTCCGTATCAGCGCCAGGGAACGGATCGATCTGGTGCTGGACGAAGGCTCTTTTGAGGAGATGGATGCCAACCTGCAGTCGGTGGATTTTCTCAATTTCAAGGATTCCAAGCAGTACAGTGACCGTATTGAAGTTGCCGTAGCCAAAGCCGGTGGCGGCGATGCCGTGGTATGCGGCACCGGCACCATCGACGATCTGCCGGTGGTGGTTTCGGTGTTTGATTTCAGCTTTATGGGCGGCAGCATGGGCTCGGTAGTGGGGGAGAAAATCACCCGCGCCATCGAAAAAGGGCTGGAAACCAGGGCGCCGGTAATCATCTTCTCCTGTTCCGGCGGGGCGCGGATGCAGGAGAGTATCCTGTCGCTGATGCAGATGGCCAAAACCAGCGCCGCCCTGGCGCGGCTTAAAAACGCCGGCATTCCGTTCATCTCGGTACTTACCGATCCCACCACCGGCGGCGTGACCGCCAGTTTCGCCATGCTGGGCGATGTCAATATGACTGAGCCGCGCGCCCTCATCGGTTTCGCCGGGCCGCGGGTTATCGAACAGACCATCCGCCAGAAACTGCCGGAAGGTTTTCAGCGCTCCGAGTACCTGCTCGAACACGGCATGATCGACATGATTGTACGGCGCAAAGAGATGAAACAACGCCTGTCGCAGGTGCTGCGCATGTTCACCAACAGCTAGATATGGCGGGCAGCGGCGTTCTCGATTATCTCTACAGCCTGCAGAAGTTCGGCGTCAAGCTGGGGCTGGATAATATTCGTGCGTTGCTGGCTGCTGTGGATGATCCGCAGCGGCGTTACCCGATTATCCATGTGGCCGGTACCAACGGCAAGGGTTCGGTGTGCGCTTTTCTGGCGGCGGTGTTGCGCGAGTGTGGTTATTGCACCGGCGTGTACACTTCACCTCATTTGCACCGTTTCAATGAGCGGATATGTGTCGATAACCACCAGATCAGCGATGATGAACTGGAAGAAATGGTAACGCTCTTGCGTGATAGCTGCCCGGCTGTACCCGCCACTTTTTTCGAGTTTACCACCGCGCTGGCTTTATGGTATTTCGCCCGTCGGCAGGTTGATATCGCTGTGGTGGAAACTGGTATGGGCGGACGGCTTGATGCGACCAATGTCGTCGAGCCGGTGGTAACGGTTATTACACCGGTAGACTACGATCATTCTGCCTACTTAGGTAACAGTATTGCCGCCATAGCGGCAGAAAAAGGCGGCATTATCAAGGCTGCAGTGCCGGTGGTGCTGGCTAAGCAGCCGGACGAAGCCCAGGCTGTGCTTGAGGGTATTGCCGCAGAGCGCGGCAGCCGTGTGTTCAGCTACGGGCGCGACTATTCACTGCGGCCCACCGGTGACGACAGTGTAGATGTGAATATTGCCGGACAGCAGTGGACTCGTCTGCGGCCATCACTCATTGGCGCACATCAGCAGCAAAATATGGCCACGGCGCTGATGGCTCTTTATTGCCTTGCCCCCGAGAGTTTCTCGCTGCCGCGGCGTGCGGTGTGCGCCGGGGTGAGAAAGGCGCAATGGCCGGGACGCCTGCAATGGTCGTGTTGTCGCGGTGTGCCGATTTTACTCGACGGTGCCCACAATGCTGCCGGAGCCGGGGCCCTGGCGGCGTATCTCGCTATTAAACGGCGTCGTACCCATCTGGTATGCGGTTTCAAGCGCGATAAAGATGTGGCGTCAATTGTGCGGCACCTGATGCCGTTTACAGCTATGGCGTACGCCGTGGAACCGCCGGTGGAAGATGCGTGTCCGCGCCATGATGTGGTTGTGGCAGTGCAGGCGGAGGGGGGCAGCGCCCGCAGTTTCGATTCTGTGTCGGCGGCGCTGGACAGTGCTTTGGCCGCTGCCGCCGGAGATGAAATGGTTGTTGTGGCCGGATCGCTGTTTCTGGTGGCGGCGGCGAGTGAATACCTGGCTCTTTAACTGGATGGATTGATATGATTATAGTCAAGCGGCTGGTGTTGCCGTGTGTGCTGATGTGCCTGTTGGTTGCGCCTGCCGCGTCTGCTGCCGGGTCTGGCAGCACCGATAAGACTCCGGTGGCTATACAGGCCGATAATCTGCATTACGATAAAAATAACAGCACCTATTCTGCCAGTGGCGATGTTGAGATTGTGCGTGAGGACACCACCCTGCATGCCCGTCAGGTCGATTACAACACGGCCAGCGGTAACGTCAAAGCCGAGGGGGATGTGGTATTGCGCGACAGTGATGGTACCCTCACCGGCACTGCCATGGATGTCGATATCCGTGACAACACCGGCGTTGCCACGGCGGCGCGCGGCTTTTGGAGTCAGGGCAATTTTCATCTCACCGGCGATAAAATAGAACGCTTAAGTGAAGTTGATTACCGGGTGGAGAATGGCACCTTTACCACCTGCGATGGTGATATCCCGTCGTGGAAGTTCGCTGCCAGCGAGTTGGATGTTACTCTGGGCGGCTACGCCCGTGCCAAACATGTACGCTTTTACATCCACGATATTCCAGTGCTGTATTTTCCCTATATCGCCTATCCGGTTAAAAGCGGGCGCGAGTCCGGTTTTCTTTTGCCCATGGCTGGATATTCCAGCAAGCGCGGCGGCCAGTTGTCACTGGCCTACTATCAGGTTATCGCCCGCAATCAGGACGCCACCGTTTACCTCGATTACTTCTCCAAAATGGGTATCGGTAGCGGTCTTGATTATCGCTACGTGTTTGGTGATAACAACTACGGCAGCGCCAACATTTACTATATCTCCGATCATGGTCTGTCCAGCTTTGACGATGATGTTGACGACAGCTATGCATTTAGCTGGAATCACAGCGGTACCCTGCCGGGCCAGGTGCGCCTAGTTGCCGATGTGGAGTATGTAAGTGAAAAGGACTATTTTTCCGATTTTGGCAAAACGGCAGCAGAGTATAATAAGGATGAGGTGGAATCCAATGTGATTCTAAGCCGCCAGTTTGGCAATTGGACTGCCACCGGTTTGTGTAAATATACCAAAGATCTTGACGACGATGCCGATAACGATATTACCCTGCAGCGTTTACCTGAAGTGCAGATCGATTACAGCCGCAGCCGACTGTACGATACCCCACTGTATGTAAAGTTTGATTCAGATGGCACCTATTTCTGGCGTCGCCAGGGTGTGAAGGGCAGCCGTATTGCCGTGCGTCCGGCGTTGACCAGTTTTTTTCATCTGGGCGATGTGCTGAACATTCAGCCGGAGATCGGCTACAGCGAGCGCATCTACTCCACCAATGATGCCGGACCCGGTTTTGAACACGTGGGGTTTTTCGATTTTTCCGCCCGGATTTCCACCCGTTTTACCAAAGTGTTTGACCTCGGTGGCGATAGTGGTTTGACCAGAATCAGGCACAGTTTTGAGCCGGAGGTAACCTACTATTATCTGCCCAACAAAAATCAGGATCGTCTGCCTTATTTTGACGATGCCGATCGGATAGCCAACCAAAACCGGGTGGTGTACGCCGTTGTCAACCGTTTTATCGGCCGTTATGACAGCGAGGGACAACGTCCCCGCTATCGTGAACTGGCTTACTGGCGGTTGTCGCAGAGTTACGATATCTGGCTGAGCCGTCATGACCGTGCCGATACGCGTCATCTGGAGCGTTTTTCAAATATCCGCAACGAACTGCTGCTGCGACCGACAAAGTTGTGGGACTGGGATATTGATTTTCTCTATAATCCAAACCATAACTGTTTTGACAAGTTTGCCGCCGAGACCGGGGCCACCTACAGTGGTGATGTTGGTTTCAGTGCCGGTTATCACTACTATCGCGACGATTCGGAATATCTTTCTTCCAGCGTCAATATCGACTGGTTGAAACCGGTATACGCCAGGTATGAATATCGCTACGATCTATCAGAAAATAAGCGTCAGGAAAATCTTCTTCGGCTGGAGTATCGCGCGCAGTGCTGGAGTTTGTTCCTGAGTTATCGCGACCGTATCGACGACGACGAATTTATGCTAACATTCACCCTTGGTAATCTGGCTCACTTTGCCTATGACGGTACCCGGGTAAAAACCGATTATTAGGAGCCTGTCGGGCTTTGCGGATCGAAGCGAAAAATCGACTGGTCGAGGACAGATTTTCGCTCGTTTGAAGGCTAATAGCCGTAGCTATTGGTCGAAAAGGAGCGGAAATATGCGCCGGCCAGGCGGTTTTGCAGCCGATGCATGGAAAGTCCGACAAGCTCCTAGCGCCGTGGAGGTGCCATGCCCAACGTACTGCTTTATGTCCATCCCGGTCCGCAGGAGAAAATATATCGCGAAGTGCTGACGGCGCTGGGGGTAACCTGCGACGTTGTGCACTCGTTTGACGAATATTTTGCCACCGCTACCGGCAACAAGTACAGCGGACTGCTGCTGGATATTGTCAGCAGCATCCGTGCGTCGCTTGATGATCGCGAAGTGATAAAAAATCTGTTTGAAGTCTATCCTTCATTGCGGTTGCGTTACGATCCTGCCAGCGGAGATATCCGCACCCTGATGACCGGTGCCGGCAGCGGGCAGAAGGTTACCATTGAGCAATTTATTTCCACTTATTGCGCTAGCTTCCCTGCGCGTGGCCTGCGGCTGCATAAACGTAAAGATATTCATTGCAACGTACTATATTCCTCATACGGCGATATGCCCGATGAGGAGTGCAGCCGCTCCGTTACTATCAATCTATCCAGCGGTGGTTGTTTTATCTATGCCAGTCAGCGCATAGCGACAGGTACGTGCCTGTGGTTGAGTTTTGTAGAACTGATGGATAATTCGCCGATTTACGCGCGGGTGCGCTGGTGTCGTGAGTGGGGGCGCTCAATGAATATTCCCGGTATCGGTCTGGAATTTATTGAGATTGACCCCAGCCAGCGTGACGAGATTGTCACCATGGTGGAAGGTGGCGTTGGCGATGAGCTGTTAGAGTAAGTAACAGCGGCACAAACGTGGTGGTGACGTCAAAGATAAAATTTGCCGTCTGACCATGGCGCATATTAACGCATATACTCAAAGATAGGAGACAACTAGCCTGAGACATGGGGCTGTTGACATGTTGTCACTTTTCTGCGACAGTATGAATGTGGAATACGAAATCCGGACAACACTTATCTTCGATAAATGGCTTGCCGCACTGAAAGATAGAAGTGCCGTAACCCGTATTCTGTCCCGACTGTACAGGATGGAAAAAGGTAATCTTGGTGATGTAAAATCTGTAGGACAAAACTTATTTGAGGCGAGATTGTTTTTCGGTGCAGGGTATCGCCTCTATTACACTCTGGAAGGGTCAACGATTATTCTTTTGCTTTGCGGTGGGGATAAATCGACTCAAGAAAAAGATATTGAGAAAGCCCGGAAAATTATGGAGTAGATTATGAAGGAGACGACAAAAAAGTTTGATGCCAGTGAGTACCTCGATTCTCCTGATATGATTACAGAATACTTGCGGGTTATGCTGGAGGAAAATGGCGTTGAGGGATTTCAGCGCGCTCTTGGAGATGTGGCTAAAGCCCGTGGAATGTCAGAAATTGCTCGTCAGGCTGATCTTAGTCGCCAGAATCTTTACAAAGCTCTGGCTCCCGGTAGTGCTCCAAAGTTTGAAACTATCCAAAAGGTCGTTGAGGCATTGGGGTGTAAGCTATCCGTTAGCAAAGGTGATATAGCTCATATACATTGATATTGTAATGTCATGCAGGAATGAGCGGAGTAATGCACGCGTACGATAGAGCACCCACTTACCGCTTAGTTGCTGTGGGGGGGGAATCGCCCCTCTCCATCATTCCCGTAAAAACCGCCAGCCTGTACGGGCGTATTGCCATACGCGGGGGGGGGGGCTATATTGAATGGTTGGAGTGTTTGTGATGGTGCGAAAGTTATATTTTGCAACCCATGTTGACGTAACCGTTGTCGGTGCTTAAAAACATCAGACTGCCGCTGCCGCCCAACTCACGCCGGTGGTGAAAACGGCTCAAATATCTTGTCTAGGTACTGTGCCGGGGTACCGTGGCCGCTGTTGCTGCAACTGATACCGGCGGTATCGCCGTTTTGTTGACTGTTGTTGTCGTGGCAGGTGGGGTGGAAATGGATAAAAAAAGAACAGGGCTGATGTTGCTGGCGGTAGCGGCAGTAATGCTTGCCGGTTACTGGTATTTCCGTCAACAGCCGGTGGTGCAAATATCGCCACCGCCGCCACAGATGACGGTGGCGCAGAAAAAGGCGCGCTTTCGCGCTCTGCTGGTTCCGGCGGTGGATGATGTTTATTGCCGACTGCTCAGACAGTATCGGCGCGTGAAGCGGCAATTGGAAAATGGCGAGAGTAACGCGCGTATTGCCGTGCTGAAAAAGCAGTACCGTGCCAACAGCGATACCGATCTACTGGCGGCGCTCAAGCCACACCCGCGCAGTATTGCCCTAGCGCAGGCGGCGCTGGAGAGTAACTGGGCCACGTCGCGTTTTTTCTGGCAGGCCAACAATATTTTCGGTGTGTGGTCATTTGATCCCAATGAACCGCGCCTGGCAGCGGGGCGCAAGCGCGGCGACAAGACCATCTATGTAAAAAAATATCCCTCCATCAGCGCCGCCGTTGAGGACTACTATCTGCTGCTGGGGCGTGGCAGCGCTTTCAAGGAATTTCGCCGCGCTCGCCTGGAGAGTGACGATCCGTTTGTGTTGGTGTACAAGCTGGACCGATATTCTGAACGTGGCCGCGCCTATTGTGATGAGGTGGCGGCGGTGATCCGCCATAACAACTTTGACCAGTACGACCGCGAGCGGGTGGAGTAGCACCTACTGCTTGCGCTTCTCACTTTTTTTGCGTTCGTTGGCGTTGAGGATCTTCTTGCGCAGCCGGATCGACTGCGGCGTGATCTCCACCAGTTCGTCATCGCCGATAAATTCCAGCGCCTGCTCCAGGGTGAGGATGTGCGGCGGTGTCAGGCGGATAGCCTCGTCGCTGCCGGAGGCGCGCACGTTGGTGAGTTTTTTCCCCTTGTTGGTGTTGACGACGATATCGTTTTCCTTGGCGTTCTGGCCGATAATCATCCCCTCATAAACCTTGGTGCCCGGCGCCACAAACAAAATGCCGCGCTCCTGCAGGTTGAACAGCGAGTAGGCCACCGTTTCCCCCGCCTCCATGGCGATGAGTACGCCGTTTTTGCGCCCTTCGATATCGCCCTTGTAAGGAGCGTATTCGCTGAAGGTATGAGTCATAACGCCGGTGCCGCGGGTGTCAGTTAGAAACTCGGTGCGAAAACCGATGAGACCGCGCGCCGGAATGTGGAACTCCAGCCGGTTGATACCGTCCATGGGTTTCATGGAGATCATTTCCGCCTTGCGGTTGCCCAGTTTCTCGATTACCGTGCCCTGAAACTCCTCCGGTACGTCAATGCACAGATATTCGATGGGCTCCAGTATCTGACCGTTAACCTCTTTGCAGATTACCTCTGGTTTGGAAACTGCCAGCTCAAAACCTTCGCGCCGCATGGTTTCGATCAGAATCGACAGGTGCAGTTCACCGCGGCCGGATACCTTGAAGGTATCGGTGTTGTCGGTCTCTTCCACCCGCAGCGATACGTTGGTGCGCAGCTCTTTTTGCAGGCGCTCGTAGATGTTGCGTGAAGTGACGTATTTCCCCTCCTGACCGGCAAAGGGAGAGCTGTTGACGATGAAGTTCATGGACAGGGTCGGCTCGTCGATGTTGACATACGGCAGCGGTTGCGGGTCGTCGGCGGCAGCCAGGGTTTCGCTGATGCTGATCTCCTCAAAACCGGCGATGGTGACAATGTCGCCGGCGCAGGCTTGTTCAATGGTTACCTGCTGCATCCCCTGGTAGCCGATGAGCTTGGTGATGCGCGCCCGGGTGATGTTGCCGTCCTTGTCGATGCGGGCGACGGTTTCCCCCTGCTTGACGCTGCCGTTGAAAATTTTACCGGTGGCGATGCGACCGATGTAGTTGTTGTAGTCGATGCTGGTTACCAGAAACTGGAACGGTGCCTGCGCATCACCGTCCGGTTGCGGTACTTTGGCGCAGATGGTGTCGAACAGCGGGATCAGATCCATATTGCCGTCGTTCGGTTCGTAGCGGGCGTAGCCGCTTTTGGCGCTGGAGTAGATGATGGGAAACTCCAGTTGCTCCTCGCTGGCGTCCAGTTCGCAGAACAGGTCAAACACCATATCTACCACTTCCTCCGGCCTGGCGCCGGGGCGGTCAATTTTATTGATAACCACAATGGGGCATAGCCCGAGGGTGAGGGATTTTTTAAGCACAAAGCGGGTCTGGGGCATAGGGCCGTCAAAGGCGTCCACCAGCAGCAGCACCGAGTCCACCATCTTCAGTACCCGTTCCACCTCGCCGCCAAAGTCGGCGTGGCCGGGAGTGTCGACGATGTTGATTTTTATATCGTTGTAGTTGATAGACAGGTTTTTGGACAAAATAGTGATGCCGCGCTCTTTTTCCAAATCGTTGCTGTCCATAATCCGTTCGGTAATTACCTGATTGGAACGGAAAATACCTGACTGATGCAGCATGGCATCCACCAGGGTGGTCTTGCCGTGGTCTACGTGGGCGATAATGGCGATATTGCGTATCTGTGCACTCATTGCGAGTTGGTCTCCTTGGTCGCTGG
>Ga0256842_1003228_pt1 | contig 11034 bp, 15 predicted proteins | sample 4559240metaG_FD_185973 | JGI IMG/M metagenome (GOLD analysis project Ga0256842, IMG submission 185973) | Hydrothermal vent microbial communities from Guaymas Basin, Mexico - 4559-240 | ecosystem: Environmental > Aquatic > Marine > Hydrothermal vents | place: Mexico: Guaymas Basin | collected...
GGCTTTCTATGATATCCAAGAAGAGCAATATCAGAGCAGTGCACAGCTCCGCACATATTCAAACAACATGCCATAGAGATTCTTACCTGCGCAGGCAGTGTCATACTTTGAAAATAATCAAATAGTTCGTCCATTATTGCTTTTACCATGGAAGAGGCATCAGTAGCAGGAGTATGACAATGGATATATCCCTGGGTATGAACTATATTTGTAATTCCTGCACCTGTTCCACCAATTGGGAATTTATAACTTCCAGTATGGAATTTTCTATTCTGAAGATCCTTTTTTAGAGCCTCCAGCTTTTCTTCACTATCTACTATAAATTCTATATTGTTTCTGGTAGTCCACCTTACATAACCATCGCAGTACTTATCAGCTATGTCACATACTTCCCTTATATATTCAGCAGACATAAGACGAGGAGCACCACACCTTACTGTATATACTTTATCCCCTGTTTCTGAAACATGCATCAAAACTCCAGGCTCAAGAATGCGATGATACTTCCACTTTCCATAGTTTTTCTTTATTACTGGAGGGAAAAATTCCCAGAAATGCCTTGGCCCAATATCAGTGATTCTATTTTCCATTGGTTTCTCTGGATTATATAATCCCAATCTTTCTGTTGAAAGTCCCATAAGTTATACCTCCTCTTAAACAGATTGAATTTTTGTTAGCTTTTGATAGCTTTCATAATCAGCTTATCCCTCATCAGGACTACCTCCACCTTGAACCCATTCAGACTGTGAGAAAAACTCGTAAAAACTCACAGTCTAAAGAGGTCCTATCTCTGATGTCTCTTACGATATTCTTTGATATCTCTATCCCATCCACCAGGAACATCCTCTTCTTTCCAGAAGATATAAGGATTGCTTCTTGGCTCTTTTACCAACTGTGGAAATGCAGGTACCTGTAACACTTCTAAGAGCTTGCGTATACTTTGTCTCTGGATAAGCTCTCCAACTCTTTCTCTATTCTTTCCTTCCTCCATCCACCAATCCCATACAGGCTCAATTACTTTCTCTTTAATATTATCATATGGGGGTTCTGCTTTCATAAATGGAATGATCACCATCGAAAGCTGAGCACCTTCCAATATCGGTGCTTTTGCTCCTATCAGAATTGTTACTCCTGTGTCTTTACCAGGCCTGAGAGCTTCTGGCATAACATTTATGCAATGCATACAGCGGACACACTCTTTATTATTAATCATAAGCTTTCCATCTTCCATCCACATACACTTAGATGGACATAGATCTATCACTTCTTTATATATATCGAATTTACCCCAGTCTCTTCCACTATGAGCACCTCCATTTGGAGGGATCTCTCCGTTGATATATGCTTGTACTGCCTCTTGATCTATTCTTATTTCATCTCTCCATGTTCCTATAAAAGAAAGATCAGCCCTTGCTATAGATGCCACACAACAGTTAGGACAGCCATCAAACTTAAATTTAAATTTATATGGAAATGCAGGTCTGTGCAATTCATCTTGATAGTATGTAGTAAGTTCATAACACATATCTTGTGTATCTATGCAAGACCATTCGCAACGGGCCTTACCAATACAACAAGAAGGAGTCCTTAAATTTGACCCAGAACCACCCAAATCTTGCTGTAACTGGTGAGTTAATTCAAAGAATATAGGCTCTAACTGTTCGGTGGTTGTTCCTAAGAATATGATATCTCCTGTAGATCCATGCATATTAAAAAGACCGCTTCCTCTAAATTCCCAGAGGTCACACAGGGTTCTTAAGTAATCAGTATTATAAAACTTGCTCGCAGGTTGGTTTATACGCATTGTATGAAAGGCCGCAATTCCTGGAAACTTATCCGGAATATCAGAGTATCTTCCTATAACACCACCTCCATACCCAAAAACTCCAACGATTCCACCATGTTTCCAGTGGGTTTCACCATCCTTAAAAGAAAGCTCTAACTGTCCCAGAACATCTTCTACAACATCCTTAGGAATAAGGACTTTATCATCCGCTAACTTTCTTCTATGTAACGCTTCTCTTTTCAGATCAATTACAAAACTGGGCCAAGGTCCTGTCTCAAGTTGTTCTACTGTAGAAATATCATGCTTACACTTGAATTCTTTAAGTTCCTCTTCTGTATAGTTATGCACTTCTTCATCAGTATAAATCCGCATTTCCTCATACTTTATCTCTTTTTGTTCAAACTTTGGTTTAAATTCCATTACTTCGCCTCCTTTTTCTCCTTTTTTGTGTAGTTTTTATCAGGATTGTCCAAACTAATAAAAACCACTTTCTTTTTTCTTCTCCACCTCCTTTCTCTTTTGTTTTATGTCTTTGAATCACATTCCTTTCCCCATTTTTGTCAAAGTTTTATAATCATAGTATTAAAAGATTGTCAATAAAAATTTCCGTAAATTTCACCTCTTGCGTTATAATGATGGAGAGGTTCTGAAGGTTTCTACGCGTGCGATGATGGGAGCTATTATTGGATGGACTAAGCGCCTGGGGAATGGATACTTATAATAGACGATGTAGTAGTAATCAAGCCATTTTTGGCGTCCAAAACAGCACTATCAATCCAAGCGATATCGCACCAAGTTGCAATTAGCTTGGGAGATGATTGTAGAGGTTTACCAAACTGGTCTGTCTATTGATTACCTGCTGACTTGTAAATACTACCTCTACAAACTCACCGAGAATTGCTGTTGCTGCTGAGCATTTCTTGACAATATAAAAATACGATGATACCCTTGTTAAAAATTAGAAAAAGGGGTTTGTATTATGAAATACATGAGGTATTATGAAATGCTTTATATTATAAGGCCTGATCTTGAGTCTGAGGTATACAAGTCCGTAATACAAAAATACAACAAAATAATAGAGGACAACAAAGGTATAATAACAAAAGTAGAGGAATGGGGAAAAAGGTCGCTGGCCTATGAAGTAGAAAAATTCAAAGACGGATTTTATGTGCTTATAAGATTCTGTGGAAATGCTGATCTTCCAGAAAAGCTACAAAGAGATTTTAGATTTGAGGAAAGAGTGTTAAAATTTATAGTGGTAAAATTAAGAGATAAGGTAAATCCAGAAGAATTAAAAGAAAAAGTCTCCGAGGAAAAGGCAAATGATGAGGAGGTAAAAGTAAAGGATGGAGGTAAATAAGGTGCAAAATGCTCCAATAAGACCATATTACAGAAAAAAGATATGTAGATTTTGTGTAGATAAAAATCTAGTAATAGATTACAAGAGGCCGGATATATTAAAAAATTTTATCACAGAAAGAGGGAAAATAATTCCTTCAAGAATTTCAGGCACATGTGCTAAGCATCAGAGAAAGCTGGCCAGGGAAATAAAAAAGGCTAGGATTATGGCTCTCCTTCCTTTTGTTGTATATTAATGAGAGATTATAAAATTTTTATAAAAGCATACAATGAAGTTAAAAAGAATGTTGATCCCAATAAAAGAGGGACTTTACCTGATTTAAGTAGACTTGTGTGTTATATATTAATGGGAGTTCCTCCTGTTCCGGCTGATGAGTATGACGTGCCGGAGGCCCAAGAAATTGCTATTGAACAGAGAATCGCTATATTAAAGGCGATATTTGTAGAGATAAATAAAGATGAACCTGAAGAATTTATAGACCAAGGGCTTAATCTGTATGATACAGCGGGTAGGATGGCAAAAGAGTTGTTAAAAGATAATATGTCTGAAGAATTATCTGAGTTTTTGGATAAACATGTAGCATATTATCCTCAATTAGATGACTATGATTTGATATAAGGAGGGTTGGTATGAACACGGAAGAACTCGTCACTCTCATGAAACAGGTAGAAGAAAAAGGTCTTGATTGGTCTGAAGTAGAGAAAAAAATAGATGTTCCGAAACAAGTGCTAGACTTATATGTAAAATCCGGGCCTGTTCCTGTAACTATTATAAAAAAACTCAAGCAGATAGTCGAAGAATCACAGAATTAGTAAAAACGCAATGAGGGTGGAATTTTTACTGGACGGAGGTTCTTTTCCTTTAGCAAAGCTATTAAGCTCTGTTATCTTTGCAGAATCAAATAGCTGAACTATAATAGTGGAAGGAAAGGATATTTCTATGTTTCTTAGGGGTGTGTCTTATGTACCTTTAATCCAACAGGATGAAGTTTTATTCTGACTTTAATTATATTAAGTATTACAATCTTAAAAAAGAAGGAATTTCACCTACTGCTTCATCAAGGCTCAAAGTAAAGCCATATGATCCTAAGTATCCGGCTGTATGTATGGACGAGAAGAACTACCAGCTTTTAGAGAATAAGGTAGAGCCTCTTCCTTAAAAGCCTCACAAATCGGAGAAAGAGGACTATGAATATCAAAGGAAAGGGGTTGTTAATTTGTTCATTTTGAGTTTCATTATACTCCCAAGCATGGTAGTTGGTTGAACATGGCTGAAATAGAACTCAGTGCCCTGACAAGGGAATGTCTCAATAACTTATATTATGAAAGAAAATTTATTAATTATCCGCATAATTGTGTATAGCTATAATTGATCATATGTCTGTCCTGGATGCAAAAGTAGTTTTTAATAAATGCTTAGCCAAGGAGATCTATTTTCTTCTTTTAAAAGCAAAAGAAGTTTCTTTAAAAGCAAAACCAGGACAATTTGTTATGTTAAAGCTATATCCTGATAGGCTCGCTTTTCTACGGCGTCCTTTTTCTATATGTCTTTCTCTTCCAGAAAAAGACATTTTTGCCATATTATACACTATAAAAGGAAAAGTCACACAATCCATGAGTTCTCTTAATACAGGAGCGACTATTTCTGTTGTAGGACCACTTGGAAATCCTCTTAAGCTTCCAGAAAATATTTCAGATTTGATACTGATAGGAGGAGGTATAGGAATTGCTCCTCTTATATCTTTCTTACCCATGTACCACGAAAAAGCACATTTTATTGCTGGCTTTCGCTCTTCTGAGGATTATATAGATGTGAAAGAGATATTTCCAGGCACATACGAATATATTGTGGCTACAGAAGATGGAAGCAAAGGGTATAAAGGGACAAGCCTTGATCTTTTTAGGCAATATACAAAAAGTCGAGTTTTTAATAATGCAATAGTGATATCATGTGGTCCCCTTGCTATGTTAAAAAAGCTAAGTAAAATATGTGCGCAAGCAAAACTTACATGTTACGTATTTCTTGAGACTCATATGGCCTGCGGAATGGGACTGTGCCAGGGTTGTGTGGTAAAAACAAAACAAGGCTATAAAAGGGTTTGCAAAGATGGTCCTATATTTAGTGCAGAGGAAATATGCTGGGAAGAGATTCGAGATTAGAGGTTGATCTGGGTTTTATAAAACTAAAAAATCCTGTGATTGCTGCATCCGGAACTTTTGGATATGGTGATGAGGTTGCAGAGTTTGTAAGCCCATCCTTTTTAGGAGGGTTTGTTACAAAAGGCCTTTCCATAAAACCTAAACAAGGAAATCCTCCACCAAGGACATGTGAAACAGCATGTGGTATGCTTAATTCCATTGGTCTTGAAAATATCGGAATAGAGAGATTTCTAAAGGAAAAATTGCCCAAGATAAAAGCTTATAATACCGCTATAATAGTGAACATATTTGGAGAAAGCATATCTGAATATGCAACGGCTGCATCTATGTTAAAAGGAGTAGCAGAAATCTCAGCTATAGAGATAAATATATCATGTCCTAATGTCAAAAAAGGAGGAATGCTTTTTGGAACAGATCCAAAGCTTTCCTTTCAAATTACAAAAGCTGTCCTAAAAGAATCTGACAAGCCAGTAATAGTGAAATTAACCCCTAATGTGACAGATATTACAGTTATAGCAAAATCTGTTGAAGAAGCAGGAGCTTATGCCATTTCTCTAATAAATACAATTACGGGGATGGCAGTTGACATTGAAAGGAGAAAGCCTGTCTTGGGAAATATGATAGGAGGTCTTTCAGGGCCAGCAATAAAACCTGTTGCCTTATACATGACATATAGGGTAGTAAATAGTGTCAGCATACCTGTAATAGGAGGCGGAGGGATTATGGATTATAAAGATGCACTTGAATTTCTTATAGTGGGAGCAAAGGCAGTTCAGGTGGGAACAGCCAATCTGGTAAATCCAAAGGCCTGCATAAATATAGTAGAAGGCCTTAACCAATATTGTACTGAAAAAGGCATAGAGAGGCTTCAGAACATAGTAGGCAGTCTCAGAACAGAATAAGAAGATTAAACAGGAGGGAAAAAATGAAAAAGGTAACCATTATAGGTGCTGGAAATGTGGGTGCTACCATTGCTATGAAGATATTTGAGAAAGATTTAGCAGACATAGCTCTTATAGATGTAGTAGAAGGGCTTGCTGAAGGGAAAGCACTGGATATGAAAGAATCTGCTCCTATAAAAGGGCATAATGCAAATATACGCGGATATACAAAAGACTATTCTGCAGCAGAAGGAAGTGATATCGTTATAATTACTGCTGGTATAACCAGAAAGCCTGGAATGAGCAGAGATGATCTGCTTTCTAAGAATATGCAAATAGTCGAAGATGTAGTAAAAGAAGTTGTGAAATTTGCTTCTGAATCAATTCTTATCATGGTAAGCAATCCACTTGATGCAATGTGTCATGTGGCATATGAAGTAAGTGGTTTTCAGAGAAGAAGAGTCATAGGTATGGCAGGTGTGCTGGATTCGATCCGCTTTTGCACTTTTATAGCAGAAGAGCTCAACATATCTGTAGAGAATGTGCAGGCGCTTGTCTTGGGAGGACATGGAGATTCTATGGTTCCGCTTCCCAGATACACTACAGTATGCGGAATGCCTATTATTCAGCTTATAAATAAGGATAAGATTGAAAAACTCATTAAAAGGACAAGAGAAGGTGGAGCAGAGATAGTATCCCTGCTTAAGACAGGAAGTGCATATTATGCACCTGCTGCTGCTACTGTGGAAATGGTGGAAGCAATATTAAAAGACAAGAAAAAGATTTTGCCCTGTTCTGTGCTCTTAAAGGGTGAGTATGGCATAGAAGATGTATTTTTGGGTGTTCCTGTAAAGTTAGGTCAAAAAGGGGCAGAGGATATCATAGAAATTGATTTAAACAAAGAAGAGATTGAGGCGCTTCACAACTCTGCAGAACATGTGAGAAGACTTGTGGAAAAAATGAAGCAGCTAAGGACAAACAGGACCTGATCCTTTTCCCAAGGGATATCCTTTTCTTATAGCGTTCATTGTAAACTCGTGAGCAAGGGATGCGGCATGTTGTAGTGAATATCCTTCTGCTAAAAAAATAGCCAAGGAAGTAGAATAAACACAACCGCTTCCATGACTGTGGGGAGCAGATAAAAGGCGTTTATCTTCTACATAAAAGAAGTCATTGCCATCATAACCTACATCTACTATTTTGTCTTCTGAACAAAATCCAGTAATGATAACCTGTTTTACTCCTGTCTTATGAAGAGCTAAAGCAGCCTTTTCTACATCTTGTAAATTTTTTATTTCTATTCCAGAAAGGAATTCTGCTTCATAAGTATTTGGGATAATCACATCTACCAGTGGAAAAAGTCTGGTTTTTATCAACAGAATGCTTTCTTGTTTTAAAAGCATTGCACCAGTACTTGCTTTAACCAAAGGATCGAGCACAACAGGAGAAAGTTTTTTCTTTAAAAGCACATCTGAGACTACCTTTATAGCACCAGTTGAAAATAGCATCCCTATTTTTACAGCATCTGGCAGTATATCTTCCAGTACCACATGGAGCTGCTTTGATATGAATTCCTCAGGGATAGGCATTATGTCTGCTACTGTAAGAGAATTTTGGGCAGTAAGCGCAGATATGACTGTCATTGCATGATACTTTAATTTATAGGCACTCTTTATATCTGCCTGTATCCCTGCGCCACCAGAAGAATCAGATCCTGCAATAACGAGTATGCATTTCATAAAGCTTTTTTGCCAATTTTCTTAATAGAAAGAGATATAAGTTTATCCAGGAGTTCTGAAAATCCAATCCCTGCCTTTTTTGCAGAAAGAGGAAAGAGACTATTCTCTGTCATGCCAGGAATAGTATTTACTTCCAAAACATAGACTATATCTGCTTTAAGTATCATATCGACCCTCGCCCATACATTACATCCAATAGCATTAAATGCAACCATAGCAGCTTCCTTGGCCTTTTGTTCTAAATTCGTAGGGATCCTAGCAGGACATATCTCATCTGTAGCGCCTGGAGTATATTTTGCCTTAAAATCAAAGAATTTGTGCTCTTTCTTCGGCACTATTTCAATCAGAGGAAGAACTTCCAGTTCATCTACCCCAATAATTGGGGCTGTTATTTCTATGCCGTCAATGTATTTTTCAATCAAGATCTCTTCATCATATTCAAACGCCTTTTTAATTCCTTTTTTCAACTCTTCAATATCTGAACAGAGACTTATTCCAAAGCTGGATCCTTCTGTAACAGGTTTTACAACTGATGGGAAGCCAAAAGTAATGAGCTCTTGCAGTGAAGATTCAGAATATGTGTTCTTTTTAATACATATTGCTTCGGGTACATTAAGACCTTTTTCCTTGAATATTTCTTTTGATATCTTTTTGTTCATTGCTATAGCATTGGCTAAAATATCAGAGCCAACATAGGGGATTCCCAATATGTTTAAGAAACCTTGGATAGAGCCGTCTTCTCCCAGTCTCCCATGCAAAAGAGGAAATACAATGTCTATCTCTGCTCTATTCTCGAACAGAAATTGAAGGTCTTTTCTTATGTCTAAAAATATTGGATCATACTTTTCTTTGCTTAACGCATTATATACTGCCCTACCGCTTTTTAGTGAGATTTCTCTTTCAGTAGACCATCCTCCAGACACTATAGCTATCTTTAGCCTTTTCATTTCAAAACCTCATTTACTTTCTTCCATAAATACCTTGAGTTAAATTCTCCACTTGAAAGCATTCTGGTAAATTTGTCATGACTGATTCCATATATCCAGAACATCTGATAATCCAGTCGCTGTTGCCTGTTTATTTACCACTATGAGATAATCCGTGTATAAATCAACTAATTCTTCCCAATCTGCTGTAACTTTAAACATCTCTTTTCTTCATCATGTATTGGTATTCAATAATACCATCTTTTTTGCATAAGGTCAGTTAATTATTTCGCTTAAAAGAAATCCTTTAGAATCAACTCCGTTTGACAATTCTTCTAATTCCTTGCGCATCTTTTGACTTGCTGGTATCCTTTTCATAAGCTATTTCCTCCTTTATGTTTTTGTTTTGGGTGGCCTTATTCATTTAACCTCGGGCACCCCTTTTTTACAGGAATTATAGGACATGACCCTTGGTATCAAAGCAATGAAAGCCTCTGCGATGCACAACAGAAGTGAAAAAAAGGAGTTTATTGCAGCCTTTGAGGAGCATGGGATAGGAGAAGAGAAGAAAGTTGTATGGGCAGATGAGATGCGATTAGGGCTTAGAGGGCAAGTAAGAAAAGTGGGCACCGAGTTTCAGTCTCTTTTAAATATTGCTGACAGGAATGGTGGGAGCTGACTTTGCTCATCTTGTAAATGAAGCAGCTCTTCTGGCTGTGAAGAAAAAGGCAATAACCATTGATAGGCAGAGAAATGGTTACAGAATATGGGATGAGTGAAAAAGTGGGAAAGATGTGCTTTTCTTTTCAAAAAAAGAGATTATTTTTAGAGACAGAGGTTCAGACAAAAACAGAATAATACAGTGAGGCAACTGCCCAACTCATAGATGCAGAGGTCAGAGAGATAATAAACAGGCGATACGAAAGGGCAAAACAGATACTTACAGAGAGATTGCAGCTTTTAAAAGAAGGTGATCAGCTCCTGATAAAAAAGAAAAGCTGGAGGAAGATGAGCTGAAAGCACTTGCGGAAAGCTGGGATAAAAGCAAAGGAGGTGATGGGGGATGAGCGGATTTGAAAATGCCTTTGAAAAGCGGCCATTAACAAAGGAAGAGCTTGAACAGATAAAGAAAAGGCTTTTGGAAAGAAAAAAGGAACTTCTAAATGAGATAGCAGATATCTTAGAGAAGGAAGCAAAAGAGGAGTATCAAGAGCTGATCGAAGCAATCAGAGAGGAAGGAGATATTGCCAGTGCAGAACTTCAGGAAAGCACTATACTCGCACTTGCTGAGATGAGAGCCAAAGAGATAGAGCAGATAGACGCGGCAATAGAAAGGATTGAAAAAGGAGAATATGGAATATGCATTGATTGTGGTGACTGGATCACCCCTGCCCGATTAGAGGTGCTTCCTTATGCACTGAGATGTAAGGAATGCCAGGAAAGAGCAGAAAAACTCGGAGAAGTTTAGTATTACTCTGTTTCTTTTCATTCTTTTCATTTTTTTTGTGGGTTACTCTATCCTTATCCTTTGCAGATATATACTACTATGTGGACAAAGATGGTATATGGCATTTTACCAATATAAAAACTAATCCATCTTTCAGACTCTATATTAAAAGCCTTTATAAAAGTCCGGATAAGGACATAAGAGATTATGACGCCATAATAAAAAAGGCATCTAAAAGGTTTTCTGTAGATCCTGCCCTTGTAAAGGCCATTATAAAGGCAGAATCCAATTTTAACGAAAAGGCGATTTCCTGTGATGGCGCAAGAGGACTTATGCAGCTTATGCCAGACACTGCAAAGGATATAGGCATAAACGATCCCATGGACCCCGAAGAAAACATCATAGGAGGCGTGAAGTATCTGAGTAGGTTGCTCAGGCAATTTAGGAACCTACACCTTGCTATTGCTGCCTATAATGCAGGTCCTGCCGCGGTAAGATATTACAAAGGAATACCGCCTTTTTCAGAAACAAGAAGGTTTTTAAAGATAGTGTTAAAGTACTACAGAAAATATAAATTATTATGTTCCAAAAAGAATAAAAAAAGCTTATTTTATCTTCAACCAATAAAAAATCCAAAATAAGCAAAGATTAAGAAATTAGCTGATTATCATCTACGAGTATCCAGATATAGGTTTAAGGCCAAAAATTCCTGCTGTAAAGCTGTTTTTGCTCAATA
>Ga0256842_1003229_pt1 | contig 11033 bp, 8 predicted proteins | sample 4559240metaG_FD_185973 | JGI IMG/M metagenome (GOLD analysis project Ga0256842, IMG submission 185973) | Hydrothermal vent microbial communities from Guaymas Basin, Mexico - 4559-240 | ecosystem: Environmental > Aquatic > Marine > Hydrothermal vents | place: Mexico: Guaymas Basin | collected...
GGGCAAACAAATTTGCTCGATAACTCGTTAGTAAATAAACAGTTTGAAAACCGTTATTATCATAATGTTAATCTTGTTAGTTTTTTTTTCTTGTCAAAAAAATAAGAAGGATGAACTTGAAAATTCATTAACAATTATTAATAGTTATACCATAGATGTTCAAGAACCATCTGGTTTAACTTACGATGATGTACGACAAGTTTTGTATACCGTTAGCGATAATAGTAATAAAATTTACAAGTTAAGCAAAGAGGGACACGTATTTCAAGCATATAATTACAATGGCAACGATTTAGAAGGTATTTCTATAGATAATAATGGAAATTTGATTCTTGCAGAAGAAAGGCAAAGGCAAATTATTAGATATAATCCTTCGAATAATCAACAAACCATTTATAATATTGATGTTGAACAAAACGAAGAAAACAGCGGATTAGAAGGTGTTTGCTATGACTCTAAAGAAGATCAGTATTTTGTGTTAAACGAAAAAAATCCAGCAATATTAATAATTTTGAATAATCAGTTTCAGAAAATAGAAGAACACACTCTTAGTTTTTCTATAGATTATTCTGGTATTTGTTACGATAGTAAAGAAAACAAAATATGGATTGTCAGCGATCAAAGTAAAATGCTGAGCCAGTGTGATAAAAATGGTAAAATGCTGAAACAATATAAAATTAATATAGATAAGGCCGAAGGGATAGCTTTCGACCAAAGCAAAATGATGTTTTATTTGGTTAGTGATTCTAAAAATAAATTATATCAAATAGCTTATCCAGAGTAAATAATAAATATTTAAAATAAATTTAAAATGGCAAAAGCAGAAATGAAAATAGGAGAAGTCTCTAAACCAAGATTTGAGTTTAGAACTTTTGGACAAGACTTCGAAGAAGAAGCATATTTAATGTCGAGATTATCGGTGCCTGTGCCCGAAAAAGTTTGGGAAAGAGAATCCGATGAGATTTATATCTTGTCAAAAACAAACGATATTAATAACACTAAAATCCGTGATGGAAAGATGGATATTAAAACCTTTGTTCAAACTGTAGATGGTTTGGAGCAGTGGAATCCATTAATGAAAGGAGAGTTTCCAATAGCCAAAGAAGTTTTAGAAAATGATGTTTTTCCTGCTTTCCAAGTAGAAATGCCAAGTCTAACTAAAGCCACTTACACTTATGAAGAATTTATGGAGATGATAAATGCAAACGTCAATCTTCAAGCAGTTAAAGTACATAAACATCGTTTTGGATATATGGTTAACGATACAATTTGTGAATATGGCGAAGTAATAATTAACGGAGCAAAAGTAGTAACCATTAATTCAGAATCGACTGAAATTGAAGATATCAAAAAAACAATGGAGCAGGTTGGTTTAAAAGGAGTAGAAAATATCAATTACTTGCAAGTTATTAAAAGAATTATTGGCTGGATAGATCAACCTTTAGTAAATTAATTAATTGAGTCAGACCATTTCTTATTATTAATAGTCTGATTTACTAATATAAAAAAAATGAAATTGAAAATATTCTTGCAACAAGCTCGAGTTTTGGTTAATAATAAGAGTTTTAAAAAAGTAGTAGTTGGAAACGAATCTGCCGATTTAGACTCGATAATTTCAGCCAATCTTTTGGCTTTTGCGTATTCCGAAATGGGAGAGCAAAGTATTATTCCTTTAATCAATTGTAAAAGAGAAGATTATAAACTTAGAACAGAGTCTTGTGGATTACTAAAAAGATACGATATAGACGAAAATAATTTGATATTTATCGATGATATTGACGATTTAATGGTTCAGAATCCCAATCAATTAGAGATAATCATTGTTGACCATAATAAATTACCAGATAATTTAAGGGCTTGGGATAATTCAGTTATTTCAGTTTTCGATCATCATCAAGATATTGACATGTATTTAGATGCTAAACCTCGATTATTCGAAACGTTAGGGTCTTGCTCAACTTTGGTTGCTGAATTTATTTTAGAACATCAGCCCGATATTTTTAAAGACGAAGCATTAGCAATATTAAATATTAGTCCAATCCTTGTCGATACAGTTAATTTAGATCCTGAGCAAGAACGTGTTACCGAAAAAGATAGACTTATCTATAATAAGATAAAGAAGTTTGTAAATTTAGATCTTCAGAAATTATATGACGATTTACAATTTATGAAATCAGACGTTAGTAGTCTAGACTCTAGAGATTTATTGCGAAAAGATTATAAGCAGTGGGTCAATAAAAAGTTAACTTACGGAATGTCTAGTGTCCCGTTGTCTATTGAAGATTGGTTGAAAAAAGATGAAGAAATTTCTAAAGCTGGAGAAGCGTATATGAAAGAAAACAGTTTAGATTTGTTATTGATTATGACAGCATATGTCCAAAATGGTTTTAAGCGAGAATTAATTGTAATCAATTCCGATGCTAAATTATTATCAGATTTTAATAATATGTTGAATCAAGCAGGTTTAGAATTGACAGATTATCCACAAAAGTTGGAGTCTGCTAAACCGATAGCTACCTTTAATCAAGGCGGATTAGGATTTTCTCGCAAGAAGATTCAACCATTGATAGAAGCATTTTTTAAATAAAACCAAGATTATCGATCCCGACGCGGCAAGGTATGATAAAGAAAAAAATATATTAACTCGATGTATGCTTTAGAAATTAAGTATCCAGAATGCGATTAAGAAAAATAGTTTATTAATTATGATAGAACAAGGAAATATGGATGTGTTAGATATGAATAATTACCGAATGGAGAAAATCCCAGTTAGGGCAAAATCCAAGGTGGAATTATTTCTGATGAAAATAGGAGCTCCATTAGCAATCTTATCATTTATTTTAATCATGTTTGTTTTTGATTTAGATTTTCTTAAAAATTTTGATATCGAGAGTTTAAGTGTAAAAGCCAAACATAATTTTGATGCTGTTGGAATCAAACAATTTGTATACGCCAATAGAGCTATGTTGGCTTTGTTTGTTGCAGCATTAATTTTATGGATTACAGAAGCTATTCCTAATTATCTAACTTCCCTGATACTTATTGTAAGTCTCGTTCTTACTCATGTTTTATCCGAAGAAGTTGCTTATGCTCAATTAGGACATAAAGTAATGTGGCTTAATATTTTATCTTTTGTTTTGGCAAGTATGTTGGTGGCTACAGGAGTGGCTAAACGCTTTGCTCTTTGGTTTATTCTAAAATTTGGTAAAAATGCGTCATCTATATTTTTAAGTTTTATTGTTATCAATACAATCTTATCATTATTTATTTCTGCAACAACAGCAAAGGCGGCCATTATGCTACCCATTTTTATGGTTGTAGCGGCGGTTTATGGAGCATCTAATGGTAAGCGAAATAATTTTGGTAGAGCTTTAATATTGCAAAATTTATTACAAATAAATATGGGGGCATCCGCTTTTCTTACAGGTTCTGGAGCAAACCTTTTAGCAGCATCTCTAATAGCAGGAGCTATAGGTACCGATTTGTTTTTCTCTCAATGGATGATAGCAGCTTTCCCTGTGGCCATGTTGTTAATGGTTTTGGGTTGGATTGTTGCCACAAAAATCTTTTTTCCATTAAGCAAAGAAGAACGTTTGCCAAGTATTCCTGGAGGTATGGATAGTCTTAAGCAAGAGTTGAAAAGTATGGGTAAAGTTTCTTTTTCCGAAATCAAATCATTAATAATTTTTGGAGGAATACTTGCAATGTGGACCACCGATAGCTTGCATGGAATATCGCCAACTGCAGTTGCTTTTGTCGGAGCAATAATTGCGTTAATGCCTAAAATTGGAATTGTTAAATGGAACGATGTCGATATTCCCTGGCACCTGTTAATATTTTCTGCGGGAGCTTACACATTAGGTGCAGGATTTAAAGTTACCGATCTACCAAGTATTTCTGTTAATGCCATTTTCGATGGAATGGGGATTGGAAATGGAACACCATTTTGGGCTTTATACATTGTATTAACGGGATTAATGGTTTTTTCAGCATTAGTATTTCAATCTAAAACCATGCGTACTATGATTTTTGTCCCCATAGCAATAGGAATAGCAAACCGATTTGGCTTTTCTGTGTTGAGCTTGGCATTTCCCGTAGCTATGCTAATAGAACATGTTTACGTTTTGCCTTTCAACTCAAAACCAGCACTGCTATTATATTCGACAAATCACTATAGTTGGACTGATACTTTCAAATTTGGAATTACCATGCAGTTTATTGCTTGGGGGACATCAATAATAATGGCAATGAGTTATTTCAAATGGTTAGGAATTACTCCAAATGGATTGTTTTAGCCTTTTTTTGTAACTTCAACGCAGAAATCTGTAACTTTATAATAAATTATTTAGTTTATAGAGATGTAGTACTTTCCCAAATTCTTAAATAAAATTCATCATTAGTGATAAAAGATATATTAAAAATACACGATAAATACTCAATTGAGATTAAGCAATCTTATTATAGCGTTTTTAAAAAGAAAGCTTCAGATTATAGAGTTTTGACTTATCTTTTTATTCCGAGTGCTTTAAATATTAACGAACAAACCTACTCTAAAGATCAATTTTACAAAGATATAAGAGTAAATATTAGATACAACACCCCCGAATATACTTTAGTCGATTTAATTAGCAAAGAAAAAAGTCCGCTTAATAAACTGATAAGAGCAATTCAATTATTACCAAAAAAACCTAATAATATCCAACTTCGCAATGTTGAAATTCTTGGAAAAATATTTGCTACAGTATTTAGCAGTGCCATTAGGAATAATAATAGAGAAATAAGAAAACAATGTAAGCAGGATTGCGATGAATTAGTTAAAGATTATGTAGAACAAATAGAAGAAATCCTCAAAGTGTATCGCTTATATTTAAAAAATTTGGATAAGCATTACATCGATATTCATCAGAAAATAACTTTGCATTTTGGCGATGAATTCATTAGCAATGCAATAGAACATCAGATTCTGGTTTTGCATAAATATATTAGTAAGAAGAAAATGTCTAGTGATCTATCTTTCGATTTGTTATTGAAATTATTAAAACAAGAGCAGGAATATAAAAAGAAAAAATATTACGATAATGTAAGTATAGAAGACTTAAACCAAGAGTATATCATTCATAAGAGAAGTCAATTAAAAAAGTATATTGATAGTATTTTCTTTTTAAATAAAAATATTAGAAAAGATGGCGCATTAGCAGAACAGAGCATTTTTGCATTTGCAGCAGGTTTTGCGATGTTATTCTCTACGGGAATAGCTTTTTATTATCAACAAAAGTATGGCAATTTTACAAGTGCATTTTTTATCACTTTGGTGATAAGTTATATGCTTAAAGACCGTATTAAGGGGATGATTAGTAAACTTTTTATTAGTAAGGCTCATATTTTTTATTATGATTATAAAATCGCAATATTAAATGCCAATAAACATAAAGTTGGAATGATAAAAGAAAATTTTAGTTTCGTTCCTTTTAAAAAATTAGGACCAAAAATTAAAAAAATCCGATTTAGTGAGAGAACTCTTAATGTGGAAGATGATTTGTTTGGGGAACATATTATTCAATATAAAAAAAAGATTGTTTTGTTTCCAAAAAAACTAGGAAACGAAATAGCCGCAGAAAAATTAAATTCAATTGTAGATATTACACGGATAAACCTTTTTCGTTATACACAGAATATGGATAACCCCAAAAAATCATATTATTTTGTTAAAGAAAATGAGATTGTCAAAAGCGAAGCTGATAGAGTTTATCATATTAATATTGTTCAGAAATTTTACACCGAAGAAGGTATTGAATTTAAAAGGTATCGTGTAGTTATTAATAGAAATGGAATTAAGAGAATTGAAAAGGTTAATATTATAGATTTTTATAATCTTACTTCTGATAAGTAATTCCCCAATCTAGCTTCGAGGAAATAAATTCATCCTTATTATTTAAAGAGTAAATGATGTTTTTTAATCTGAATAGTCTTCAGGTTTTATTTTTTATTTATTATAAATTTGTATCTTTATAAGTGTTAATACCGTAATTGTTATAGCCTAAGGGCTAACAAACTATTCTTGCATTAATAAAATTCAATAATTATGAATCTACAAGCCAAAATATTTGTGCCTGTTGTCAGCTCTCTTATTATACTTGGAGGAAGTATGTATTTGTTAAATAGACAAATACTAAGAGAATCTTATAACTCAGAAATACAAAAAGTATTATCGGATAAAGAAAATGCTTTTAATATTTCTTACGATGATAAATTAAATAACCTATTACAATATTCAAATATTCTAGCAAACTCCTATGCTATTAGGTCTTCTTTCGATGAATATCAAAAAACGAATAGCCTAGATACGACTTGGAAGATTATTAATTCAGAAATTGATCAGATTAAATATGGAGCATTATTGTCTAAACAGAAGGCCCTCAATGTAAATGCCTATTATAAAGATGGAAAAGTATTATTTCGATCAAGATCAAATAAAAGAGGAGATAACGTTTTACACAAACGGAAAACAATTAAGGATGCTATTCACGGTAAAAAAGTAGTTAAAGGCATAGAAGTCGGAAAATACGGAATAGATATAAGAGCTGTAACTCCTGTAATTCTAAATAATGAATTTACAGGTTGTTTAGAAGTTAATTACCCCTTAACCGATTTGTTAAAAAGTATTCAAACAGAGGCTTATGAGTCGTATGCAATTATTATTGAAAAAGAATTTGTAAATAAAATAAGTTTTTCTGATGCCCTGAAAGACCCAAAGAATAATATTAATGAAAATATTATTGTAGGGAAAACAGGAGATTTTGATATAGAATCTTTTAAGTTAATTTATGATAATTATGCCAACAAGAAAATTTCTGATTATGGAGAATTCTATAATCATCTAATTATTCCATTGAAAGGAGTTGGTGGTCAAGAAGTGGCTGTTCTAGTATACCAAATGAGTAAGAGAGAGTTTATTGATAATATGAACGCATCTTCTTATAGTTTATTTTTAATAGGAATAATGATATTTTTAGTGTCAGTATTAGTCCTTTTCATTGTTCTCAATAAAGTTGTTATAAATAGAATTAAAAGAGTAACTCAATCCTTAAGAAAATTTTCGACAGGAATCATTGCTAAACCGATTAATGTGCAAGGAAATGATGAAGTTTCGGAAATGCAAGATGTCTTAAATATTGTTAATGATGGGATGCGGAAGATGTCAGATTTTGCAATTGAAATAGGCGATGAAGTATATAATTCTAATTTTGAATCATTAGGAGAAAAAGATGAATTAGGAAATACCCTTATCCGAGTTCGAGATAAATTAAAGAATGTTTCTGAACAAGAGAAGCTAATTAATAAACAAGAAAAACAAAGGTCATGGGTAATCGAAGGTCATGCTAAATTTGCAAAACTACTTCAAGAGGATGACGCCGATATTAATGAATATACTTATAGTATAATATCAAATTTAATTTCATATTTGAATTTAAACCAAGCGGCTATATTTTTACTTAAAGAAGATAAAGAAACTCTATATTTAACAGCGTCTTATGCTTATGATAGAAGAAAATATTTAGAAAAAGAAATAAAGATTGGAGAAGGCCTTGTTGGAAATACAGCCATAGAAGGGAAAGCGACCTATCTTACCGATATTCCTAACGATTACGTTAATATTACTTCAGGTTTAGGATCTTCAAATCCAACAAGTTTACTGATTGTTCCCATGATTGATAATGGAGAATTGATAGGCGTTATTGAATTAGCATCCTTTAGGATAATAGAAAAATTTGAGTTAGATTTTTGCAACAAAATAGCCGAAGATATAGCTCAGTCTATTTCTCGACAACAGATTAATCAGCAAACGAAGGTATTATTAGAGCAGTCTCGTCAGCAGTCAGAAGAGTTATCAGCTCAAGAAGAAGAAATGCGGCAGAATTTGGAAGAAATGCAGGCCACCCAAGAAGAGATGGCACGTAAAGAAGCTGAATTAACAGGGCTATTTAATGCTTTAGATTCATCGACTTTATTAGTAGAATTCGATTTAGATGCTAATGTTATAAGTGCTAATGACAAGATTTTAGAAACTTTTGGATTAGAATCTAAAAAGCAAATAATTGGTCGAAATCATAAAGATTTCTATGATTCAGAAGGTTATGAAGAACGAGCAAGGCAGTTATGGGTTGCAATAAGAAATAAGGAAACGGTTTCTAGGAAAGCAAAAGTTGTGTTACCTTCTGGTCAAGAGGTTTGGTTGAACGAAACTTATTCTCCAATATTAGATCGTGACCAAAATATTGAACGAGTATTAAATATCTCTTTCGATATAACCGAAGAAGTGGTGAGTGAAATACAAGTCTCTCAGCAAAACGAAGAAATGCAAGCACAAGAAGAAGAAATGCGCCAGAATATGGAAGAAATGCAGGCTACCCACGAAGAAATGGAGCGTAAAGAAATAAAAATGCATAGCGTTCTCGATGCTTTAAAGGCTTCAGTATTAGTTGTAGAATTCGATTTGCAGGGTAATGTCATCGATGTTAATGATAAAATATTGAAAACATTTGGGATAAAATCTAAAGAACAAATAATAGGAGCTAATCATAAAGATTTTTATAATTCAGATAATTACGAATTAGAAGCACAGCAACTTTGGAAACAGATAAGCCAAAAAGAAACGGTGAGCAGAAAAGCACAAGTGAAATTCCCCAATGGGAAAACCGTTTGGCTAAACGAGACATACTCTCCAATATTGGATTATGAACAAAATATTGAACGAGTATTAAATATTTCTTTTGATATTACTGAGGTAATGTCAAGAGGAAAAATGTAGTGTTGTAGATTAATTAATAAAAATATTTTGAGGTAGGTCATTTATTAATTTAAGTCGGAAGGCTTTATTATAAAGCGTTTCGATAGATTCTTTACCTTCAGAGCCCAAATTAAAAGAGAAATTATTGACATAAAGTTGGACATGCTTTCGCATCACCTCTTCGCTCATGTCTTGAGCAAACTGTTTCATATAGCTAGTGGCCGATTTAGGGTTGTTAAAAGCATATGTTATACTACGCTTAATAACTCGGTCTATTTTTCTTTGTAGATTACAGTCGAAGCTTTTTTTAACCACAATACCACCTAAAGGAATTGACGATTGAGTATTCTGTTCCCAGTATTCCCCAAGGTCAATCACTTTTAAGAAACCAGATTTCTTATAAGTAAATCGAGTTTCATGAATAATTAATCCAGCATCAATTTCCTCAGATTCAATAGCTGCTTCTATATCAGAAAATAAATATTCTTTTTTGTTTTTGGCATTTGGATACGCTATTGAAAATAATAAATTTGCTGTTGTGTTTTTTCCTGGAATCCCAATTTTTAGATAATCAATCTCATCGGGGTAAACCTTATGCTTACTAATTAATATAGGACCATTATTTCTCCCGAGAGCACTTCCTGCATTAAGAATGGAATAGTTTTTCCAAATATGTGCATATGCGTGATAGCTTAATTTAGTAACATCGAGTTCTGTTTTGAAGGCCATTTTATTAAGTTCTTCGACATCTCCCAAAAAGATATTAAAATCTAAACCTTCGGTATCAATTTTATGGTGAACCATTGCATCGAATATAAAAGTGTCGTTGGGGCAGGTAGAGAACCCTATACTTATTTTAGGCATTTATTGTTTTGTTTAGATTATTAATAAATTTAATAGTTTCGATATGAAGATTATGGATTGCTAAAGGAATATCCCAATTTTTAGTGTTTCGCTCTTCAATAATATTTGAAATAGACCGGATTTCTACAAAAGGAATTTTTATATCATTACATACCATAAATATACCCGCACCTTCCATATTTTCAATATCAGCATTAAAGATGTCAATACGTTCATTAATAGTGTTTTTTTGCCCAGAACTTCGGTTTACAGTTAAACTTTTTACAAAAGGGATGTGTTTATCAAGGGAGTAGATAGAATTATTAGAATAACTATTTTTTTGTGAAGCCCCCAATTTACTTGCGGAAATAGGAATAAATGAATTATGATCTTCGAAACCTAAATCTCCAAAAACTTCTGTTTTGACTTGTACAACCTTGCCAATTTTATATTCTGAAGAATATGCTCCTGCAATTCCGATATTTATGACAATATCATACACGCTTTTTTGGAGCTTACGACTCAACTTATAAATAGTGTGAGCACTACCAATTCCCGTTGTTAAGAAGTCAATATTAGAAAGATTCCTTAGTCCAGAAATTTCTAATTCAGTTGCGGCAATAATAAGTATTTTCATTTATTTCATCTAGATATAGAGATGTAAAAATACAATAATTGCTAATTATGAAAAATTTTTGGCACTTATTTTGAAAGAGTTAGAGAAGTATTTTTTTAAATAGTCAAAAAATACTATTTTTACAAGAATTTGAAAATTGGATTAAACACAATGATTATGATAATTAGAAAGACTTATTTAGTATTAGCACTAGTTTTGATTTCAAACTTTATTTTTTCACAAAGTAAGGAGGAGCAAAAAGCAATGGATGCTTTGAATATTAATGAATATGCCAATGCTGTAGATTTGTTTAAAGTAGCTTTTGTTAAAACATCAGATCCTGTACGAATTGCAAATATTGCATTTTATACAGGAATAGCCTATATGCATAAAAATGAGCCCAAACAAGCACAACGTTGGTTCGAAAAAGCTATAAAAGTAAAATATCCAGATCCAATAGCAGTCTTATATATGGCCGATATGCAGAAAAAGAATGGAAAATTCGAAGAGGCAATCAAAACATATAAGCGATACGGTAAATTATCTCCTGGAGACGAAAAAGCGAAAATTGGAATTGAATCTTGCGAATTAGCTGCTAAGTGGATTGCGAAACCTACACGTTACGAAGTAGAAAATATGCCTTTGTTTAACTCAAAAGATATGGATTTTAGTCCAACTTGGGGGAAAAAAGATTTTAGAATTGTTTACTTTTCATCTTCACGGTCTGGATCTAAAGGAGAAAACACTTCCGCCGTTACAGGACATGGATTTACAGATATATACTCT
>Ga0256842_1003230_pt1 | contig 11033 bp, 6 predicted proteins | sample 4559240metaG_FD_185973 | JGI IMG/M metagenome (GOLD analysis project Ga0256842, IMG submission 185973) | Hydrothermal vent microbial communities from Guaymas Basin, Mexico - 4559-240 | ecosystem: Environmental > Aquatic > Marine > Hydrothermal vents | place: Mexico: Guaymas Basin | collected...
CATAAGTTTTGTGGCGAAATAACTTCCCACAAACAGAAGGATGCTTGCCACATAGGTTGATGCGTTGAGCGCCGCCGCAGGGCTGAATTTTTCAAAAATTTTCATAGAGAAGATGCCTATCATAGATGAGATAAGTCCTATTGCGGCGACCACCAGCGGGAAAGCCATATATTCTCCCACTTTTGGACCGTAGAGCGTCGCAGATGTTGCCGCTATTGAGACCGTGGCGACCATAGCGCCTATATAACTTTCAAAAATATCTGCGCCCATACCGGCGACATCGCCCACATTGTCGCCCACATTGTCGGCGATAACGCCGGGATTTCTGGGGTCGTCCTCGGGGATACCCGCCTCAACCTTGCCGACCAAATCTGCGCCGACATCGGCGCTTTTGGTGTATATCCCGCCGCCGAGACGGGCAAAAAGCGCAATAGAACTTGCGCCCATAGAAAATCCTGAAAGGACTCTGGCAGAGGCGGTGTTGCCGAAAAAGTAGAAAAATATCCCCAGACCTAAAAGACCCAATGATGCCACGGCGAGTCCCATCACAGAGCCGCCAAAGAACGCCACACGCAGAGCGAGAGGCTGACCGCCCTCCTTTGCCGCCCAACTTGTGCGGACATTGGCGGTGGTGGCGGCAGTCATCCCTAAAAATCCGGCGAGAATTGAGCAGGCGGCACCGGACAAAAATGCCACCGCAGTCTGCCAGCGGTAGGCGTCAAGGAATAAAATCATCAAAACGAAAACGAAAATAATAAAAAATATCAGAACCGAGTATTCCCGTTTGAGGAAAGCCATAGCGCCCTTGTGAATCAGGCTGGCGATGTGAACCATCTTTTCAGTTCCGGCAGGGCGGGATTTCACATAGAGATATATCAAAAATGCGACGACCAGCCCCAGAACACCGATGAGCGGAATCCAGAGCAGGGAATTCATTCTGTCCTCCTTGTTGGGGGTTAAATTTGTGTTCAATTAAATGCCATAACTGATAAATGCAAGAAAATTTTAAGATTGTTCTAACCGCTTTTGTCTATGTTTCTGTTGAGTTCGTCCAGCAAAGGTTCCAGCGGTATCCCCCGATTTTGGGCGATTTGCTCCAGCGTGAGCCAAGCCTCGGCTATGCAAAATGTGATGTGAAATCCCTGCCGTGCCAGAACGGGCAGAAGTTCCGGGTAATTTTCCAGGATATCTTTCAAGAGGGTGTCGCCTGTGATTTCACCCATAGCACCATAGCCTCCTATTTTACTAACAGCATCTTTTGAGAAATCTCCGCATCTTCGGTTATAATGCGGCAGAAATATAACCCTGATGGTGCTGGCTGACCATTGTTATCGCAGCCATTCCATATAACAGAATGCCATCCCGCAGAAAATTCGGAATTGCTGACCAGTTTTCTTACGATTTTTCCATTTATATCCACTATATCAATCGTGATTCTGGAATCTTCTGGCAATCCAAACTTAATTTCTGTGGCGGAATTAAATGGATTCGGCGTGTTTGATAACACTGTAATTGTGCTTGGCAGTTTGGATTTCTTAATCCCGAGACTCGCAGTGGATACAGTGATAATAAACTCCGTCGGACCGGAATAGGTAAATCTATATGAGTTTGTCTCCCGCATATCTATATTTTCCCCGGTCGCCGGGTTTGTGAAAATTATCTCATATATCTCCGGGATTTGATTTGTTCCATACGAGCAGTCCTTTTCGTCGGGGAGATGGTCCCTGTCCCAGAAGATTTCAACGACCTCGCCGGGGTCAAGACCGTCAACACGCAGGCGCCACTGTTTCCGGGAAACGCCCTCGCCGAATGATGACCTTATGTCCGCCGACAGCGGTTCGCCCTCATCGGAGACGAAACTGACAAAGTCAGTGTGCGGAAGCGCCGGCGGAATTTCGGCATCGTAGATATCCTTCGTGTCAAGGGCGTCCGGGCGGGTGCCGAGGAAATTCCAGCGGTCGGTTTCCTCGGGCGTGGAAGCCGAAATTCTCAGGACAAAATCGGGGAAGTCAGGGGATGATGCAATTTCTCGTTTCCGTGCCGGGATGAAGGCGTTATACCAGAACGGCAGGGTTCCTGTGGCTCCGGGGAGCACCGAGACGAAAAATCCCTGATAGGGTGCAATATATCTTCCGGCGCCGGCGGGAAAACCGGGCGTATAACTTGCCCATCCGAAGGGCGTGAGGACATAGTAGGTCGGTGCGATTCCCCTGAACACCGGGTTCGCCACGATTGCGTCCCAGTCAACTGCGTAGTTCACGGGATTCCCCACCAGAAACCATCCGGGATAGAGGGAAGTCTCATAGTAGGGAAGGGTTTTCGTGAAATCGGAGTAGTAGGGCGTCCCGGCGATGTCAAAGTGGGTCTGGTTGCTCCACGCCTTGACGAAATATCCCTCGCCTCTGGTGAAGGAGTCGGGAACCACATACATTCCCCGTTCGGGGTCCCATCCGAAGATGTTTGAATTGCTGGGTTCGTTGAAAAACGGGCTGATGTCGTCCTCAAGTTGGATTACCACATCGTTTAGCGAGGGCGCCACCGGCACGGAGATGAGGTTCCAGCCGGCGTTCAGTTCCGGGGAGACCACAATGTGCATAGAGTATTCCCTCGGCGGCGAGAAATTCCTGCCGACTCCGGCGCTGAAGCCGAGAGTGAGGTCAAAATTCTGGCAGTATGCCCCCGGCGAGGAAAGGATTGTGAGGGTTTCGCACTCGCCCGGCGGAATTGTCAGCGTGTCCGCCGATATAGCAAATCCCAACGGCAGGGATGCCGGCGCAAGTTGGGCGATGGCGTAAATTTTTCGCTCGCCGCCCTCTGTCTGATATACTGCCCACAGTTTCCTGTCGGCGCCTATGTCAAGGGCGAAGACCTTGCCCGCCAACTGCGTCTGATACAGCACCGCAAATGTGTCGCCGTCAACCGAAAGTTCGGCGAGGATGTTCTCATCGTCATCGCTGCCGAACGCCCAGAGGGTGCGCCTGCCGAAATCATAGGCGAGGGCATATATGTGGAAATTCTCCCCAGAATTTTGCCGATACACCTGCCACACGGCAAGTTCCTCGCCGGGATGTGTCCAGGTTTTGCCCGCCACTTTCCTGATTTTCCCCAGCGTGTCCGACAGGTAGAAGACATCGTTCACCACATCGTATCCTATTCCGCAGACGAGTGTGTCCGCAGAGTGCCATCCTGCCCACGCCGGCGCAACGATGGAATCCACTAAATTGCCGTCGTTGGGGTTCCAGGCATAAATCGTGTTTCGTCCCGGGACTGTCTGCCAGAAGTATCTGCCGTCGTAGGTCATATCGCCAGCGATTTCCGTGAGACCAGTGTAGGGGATGGAGGAATAGCGCACGCCGGCATAGTTTTTGGCATCGTCAAATTTGAAATTGTATCGGTTTCCCACGGCGGGGTCGTAGGAGGTTATCCAGTAATCGGTAAGGTGTCCTCTTCCACGGCAGCCCACGGCGACAGGGATTGACATAGAGGGCACATCGTCTATGACGATGCTGTCGCAGATTCCGATTTCGCCCGGGGTTGAGTCATCTGCGAGCACCACAATTCCCACCTGAACCGTGTCCGGGGCGGGATTGCATATTTGGACTGTCTGGGTATCGTGCTGCCCGTAGGAAAATTCAAATTCATAATCTGAAGTGTCTTCGGGTGTTATTTCAATCTTATAAAGTGCTATATTAAGAGAAATGGTGTCCCCCTTGCCCAGCAGAATATTGGCTGAATTGGTAATGTATCCCGGACATTGAACCGTGATGTTATAAATTCCTGCGTCGGCGCTGTCAAGCACAAAATGTCCTATGCCGTCGGTGTAGGTGGAGTCTCCGCCCCCGAAAACGAGGGCACTCACCACTGGGGTGTAGTCAACATTGTCATATACATACCCTGTGATGGTTCCGGTTTTTCGGGCGGGTCGTATGATGAAGATGTCGTCAAGATACCATCCGGCGGCGGTGCCGATGCTGTCGCTGGCGAACACAAAGGCGATGTTCGTTGCGGCGGTTCCACGCAGGTCAACGCTGTCTTTGACCCAGGCGCCCGAGAACCCCGTAAATCCCGAATCGCCGAGGGCATACACGCTATCGTCGTAGCCGCCGAGCGGATGTGCCACCTGCCAACTCTGACAGAAATCCTCGGAATAGAGAACTAATCCGCCGTCCCGGGTGGGTTCGGTGTCGTAGTAGTGCCAGAAGGTGATAATCTCCGGACCAGCCGGGAAAATCAGCGTGTCGCAGGAGGCATTTTTATACTCGCCGTTGAGGAGTGTGCCCCACATCTTGGTGCCGGAATGAGCGCCCGGCGGCGGTGCTGTCTGCGGCGGAACGGTTGAATACCTGAAACTGTCCGCATTCACCGAACCCCACTCCCATTCGCCGGAGAAAACCCCCGGCTGCGGATTGTCCTCAAAATCCTCAACATATCTGTTGCTCGGAAGAATCGGCGTGATAAAAAGCGTGTCCAGAAACACCGTCTCCCTCTCGGATATGGTGAACGAGGGGGAGATATCAAAGTTGTATCCGGTGTATGTCGCCCTGGCAAAATACCTTCCCGGCGGGACGGCGAGAAATTCGTAAAATCCATTGTTGAGAGTGTGGGTTATCATATCCCGGTCAACAAGTTCTAATACTATTCCCGAGTCCCCCGGCGATGGTGTGCCCCGCAGGTCGGCATATCCTCGCACAACTCCGGCATTGCCCCAGTAAGCCGGAGGCGTCGTGGTGAACTTTATCGCCCTCGTGGAGGTTATTCCCTCTGCATACTCGTCGTAGGAGCCATTGTGGAGATAAACCGTGCCCAGAAGTCCTCTTTCGTTTTCCAGACCGAGGGTGCAGTAGGTAAGCAGAGAGTCATTCACTCCCCGAAAGCGCACGATGATTTCCCCGTTTCCGCCGGGCTCGTCGCATATTGCAGGGCTTATCAGAAGGATTTCCATAGTCAGGGCATTGTCAATTGTGGCGCCGCCCGGTGCGACCCAGCCCATAGAATCAAACAGCACGGCGAAGGTGTCATCGTCGGAATCGTAAACCCACACATCGCCGCCGTAGGAGGCGTTGGCGACAAGTTTCGCCCAAAGTCCGGCAAATCCGTTGGGGTATGTCGTGTCGGGATAGTTCTGGTTTGCGCTTATGTCAAAATATGGCAGGGTGTCGCTGAACCTGATGGCGCCGCACATATGAACATAAACTGTGTCGTAGTCCACGCCGTAGTATCGGAAGGTAAACGGCAGACCTATGGCGGAATAATCCGTAAGCGCCGTCCAGGAATCGTCAATTTTGTATGCTCCCCGGGAGATTATGTCAAACCAGGTGGTCTCCGGGCGCTCGGGGTCGGAGTCAACATCGTCAAACTGATAGTAGTTATCCTGCACGGCGAAGACGAAGGTGTCGGTGGTGTCCACGCTGGGCGAGGCGGCGTAGGAATCACGGGCGTAGAAGAAATACCTTATCCTTGACCACGAAGGCTGTGAGGGGATATTCCCCACCCACAGTCCGCAGCGGTTGGGGTCGGAACCGATATATTCCATAGGAACGCAGGAGAAACTGTCGGAGAAATTCACATCGTAGCAGACCCAGGCGCTGTCCACTCCGGTCAGGTCAGTGATATATGCGGTTTCCGGATATTCTGCGAAGTAGAAAGGCATCCCGGGATGATAATAATCTTCGTGGGTGATTGTGGGCGGCATCGGTTCGGAGTAGTATTTTACGATCCTCACATCGTCAATATACCACGAGTCCCCGTTCTGATGGTGATACCAAAATGCTATTTTTTCGTTTCCCGTGAAGGGACCGAAACTTTCCAGGTGAAATGATGTGTCATACTCTTCCACGGTGGTGGAGTTTATGGTGGGATGGACAATCAATGTTTCTGTCCAGGTGGTTCCGCCGTCGTGGGACAACAGGACAAAACTTGAACCAGCCTCTGCGGGCCAGTGGGAGAACCTGCTCCAGAAGGAAAATACAATTGAGTCCGTCACTCCGGACATTCCCGGGAGAGTAGGGGTTATGAGCCAGTCGTCGGAGCGGGTGCCGGAATATGTTATTGCCGCCACACTGTCGCCGAAGTATGTGAAGGAAAACCATTGGTTCACCGGGGCGCTTCCCCCGAGGTCCAGCACTGTCCAGCCGGAGGGTATCCAGGTGCTGAAGGTCTCCGTCTCAAGGATTACCACAGAGTCAGTTGATTGAGAGAACACGATACTGAAAAGGCACAAAGGCACAAAACCCCATCGGATTATTTTTAACATAGTTAACCTCCTGAATTGTAGAAAGATAAAAAATTTGATTTATTTTTGTCAAGAGAGGGATTAACTTTACTCAAAATTTTTAAGCAAATATTTCCGACAGCGTTTGCTCCACCGCAGCAAGCGGTATTTGGATGTTTCTGTCGGAGATGGCGTTTTCGGGGTCCGGATGGGTTTCCATATAGATTCCATCGGCGCCGAGGGCAAGGGCAACCTTGCCAAACGGGACGGCGAACCTTCTGTCTCCGCCGGAACGCCCCCCGCCTGCCCCCGGTTTCTGGCACATATGCGTTATGTCCACTAAAACCGGGTATCCAAACTCCTTCATAATCACCACCGAGCGGGGGTCAAAGACCAAATCGTGGTAGCCGAAGGATGTCCCCCGTTCGGTGAGGATTATATGCGAGTTTCCCACAGATTCAGCCTTTTCGGCGATGAATTTCATATCCTCCGGGGCGAGAAACTGCCCCTTTTTGATATTGACCGGCTTTTGGGTTGATGCCGCCGCAAGGACTAAATCTGTCTGGCGGCACAGAAACGCCGGAATCTGCAGAATATCTGCTACCGATGCCGCTGCCTCAACCTGATAGGTCTCGTGCACATCGGTCAGGATAGGAAAATCAAAGTTGCGGCGGACCTTCTCAAGCACCAGCAGCCCCTTGGGGAATCCCATACCTCGCCCGGAGCGAACCGAAAGCCGGTTTGCCTTATCATAGGAAGCCTTAAATATAAATGGGATTTCTAATTTGGCGGTTATTTGTGCAAGGGTTTCCGCCGTGCGAAGGACCATATCTTCGTTTTCTATTGCGCAGGGACCGGCGACAAGCACGGGCTTTTCCCCGCCGATAACGACATTTTTTACCTTTATCTGCCTAATGCTCATCTCGATACTGCTCCAGTCTGCTTTTTGCTATTTTGTTGTCGGGGTCAAGTTGGACTGCACGCCACCAATGATGTCTTGCCCTCTCTATATCCCCAAGTTTTAGATATATATCCCCCAAATGGAGTTGGATTTCGGTGTCGTCGCCGTAAAGTTTTGCCGCCTTTTTGATATATTTGAGTGCGCCTTTTATATCTCCCCGGCGGAATAGAAGCCAGCCATAACTGTCAAGATATGCGGGATTGTCGGGCTCCTTTTCCAGAGCCAGAGCGATAAGGCTTTCGGCGTAATCAAGATGAACGCTGTCATCGGCGAGGATATAGCCGAGGTAGTTCAGGAGTGTGGGGGAGTCCTTCAGTTCAGAGTGGAGAAGGCTGTCAATGATGGCAATGGCGTCGGAGCGGAAGCCCGCCCGCTCACGGACATCGGCGAGGGAGAACGCAGCATCGGGACCGGCGCTGTGCTGCATAGCCTCTTCAAAGCAGTGCGCCGCCAGAGGATAAATTTTTGCCGCCCTGAATGCCACTCCCATCCAGTGCCAGTATGATGCGCTGTCGGCGCACAGGTCGGTGCTTTCGGTGAAACTCTCAAACAGACTGTCTATTTCCCCGAGGCGTGCCCACACTAATGCGAGGTCAGTATATACATCACAGTCTGGCGCAAGGTCCAGCGCACAGCGATACATAACAACTGCCGACTCCGGACACCATAGTTCGTCATAGCACTTGCCGGCAAAATAGTATCCTATCGGGTCGGCGTCATCTACTTCAATTAGTTTTCTGAAAACTTTTAGTCCATTATAATAGTCATTTGCTCCCAGAGCATTGTATCCGAGTTTTTCAAGTGTCATTTTTATGGTCAATGTGTCGGGTTTATAGAATTCGCAGGTTAATTCTATAGCCCTATCATATTTGCCGTAGACGGCGAGTTTCTCTATATATTGCTGTTTTACGCCTTCATCCCACGGGAACAGTTTGACATACTTATCCAGCATTATCAAGGCGGAATCGTAATTTTGAGTGGCTATGTATGTGTTTATAATTGATATGTATGCCTGATTGAGAAAATCGTCAAGGGAGATGGCTCTAAAAAGGTATTTCTTTGCCTTTTCATAATCACCCACATTGCGATATAATTCGCCTAACACAGCATTAACGACGGCATTTTTGGGATATTTTTTTAGAATTTTTTTGACAATTTTTATATTTTTCTTCCATTCTCCCGAGTTTTTCGCACAGGTGAGAAAAATATCGGCGTAATTGAGTCCAGCCGCCCCCGCTTTTGAAAAGTATTTGCCCGCCTCAGAGCATCTTCCCAACTGTGCCGCAGCCTGAGCAAGTATAAGATACAAATCCTTGCTTTTATCCCCGAGTAATAACGCTTCTTTTGCCTTCACATAGCCTTGCGCAGGATTGCCCAGCATAAGATATACCCGGGCTATTTCTTCTTTGAGATATGGGTCGTCGGGGTCGTAGGTCTCCGCCACAACAAAGTTGGCAAGGGCGGAATGATAGTCGTTGCTCCACAGTTCGTCCAGAATTCCCGACACATAAAAGTCCAGAACCACTGGATTTTTGGCATCATAACAGTGTGCCGTTGCTGATGTTGCAAAAAGTATTAAAAGTGATATTTTGCCCAAAAGTTTCATCCGCTCAAAATAATCTGTGTTTCTTGGAAGTCAAGGGACGAATTTGTCGGAATATCTCTTGACAAATATTGCACAATTAGTATATCCTTTGTCGGCTGAGTCAAAAACGCAGGAGGTGGTCTATGGTTTCAGACGAGAAGGAATACAGGGCTGGCTCATATCCGGAGCCGGAAATTGTTGAGGAGGCGATACTTGTCGGCAGCAAGGCGCTGGAGAAGGCGCCAAAAATCTATCCGGTTCCCACAGGTATTGAGGGACTTGACGAACTGTTTTTCACCGTTGAGGTTGAGGATGGCAAGGTGATAAAAAAGCCCCTTGGCGGAATACCGGCATATTCGGTTTTCAACATAACGGGCGTGAGCGACACTGGGAAATCTCTTATGGTTGAGCAGTTTGCGGTAAAACAGGCGAGTGAGGGCAAGTCGGTTGCGTTTATAACCGTGGAGTCGCCGGCGAATTTTGTGGTCACGGCGCTCAAACTGCGTGCCGCCGCTATGGGATTTGACTTTTCTAAATTTGAGGACAATATAATTCTAATAGATGCCGCCTCACACTCTAAACTGCGGGAAAATATCCCCGATTTGCTGGCAACTCTGGCGTTTGTTATAAAAAATTACGGTGTGAAATTCACAGTTATAGATTCTGTCACCGGGCTGTTTGAGGCACGGGAAATGATGGCACGCACCGTGGTGCGCCGGCTTTTCAACTTTATGAAAAAGTGGTATCAGACGGCGCTTTTTGTCTCGCAGAAGCGCAGCGGACACGAGGAACTCACCGCCGAAGCCGCCGGAGGTTATGCCGTCGGACATATCGTTGATGGCAGTATGGTTCTGGCGAAGGAGTTGATTGATTCCTCATACAAAGCCAAACAATACGGCGCCAAAATCGGCGATGTCGTTCGGCTGTTCAGGGTTGACGGATGCCGTCTGAGCGGGCACGATATCCGCACACATTTTATGGAAATCACAGACACCGGACTGGTGAGAATTTTAGGTCCAGTGGGGGAATAAAAAAGGAGGTGAGATATGGTGGTAAAAATCACCGGAGCGGTGGTGAACGAATCCGAACTTGAGCAGACGGTCGCGCGGGTGTTTTTCAAGGCGATTGACCTTCTGGGCGGGATTTCAAACCTTGCGGAATACCGGGCGCTTACCTGGCTGCCGTCTCTGGCGAGAGCCTGCTATGCCCTGGTTCTTCGCGAGGAATATCTGAAGACCGAGGACGAAATCGCCCAGCGCCTCGGTTTGACGAAAAACACAGTTCGGGCGATTCTTCGCGCCGACCCACAGCAGGCGATGTATAAAATTGAGCATTTTGACGAACTCTCCGAGCAGGAGCGGAAAAATATCCGCGTCCACACCGCCGGCGGAATAGCGAAACTGGCATACAAATATGTCCGCGAGGGGCAGGATTCTCAGGTGCTTTTGGAGTTCGCCCGCGCTCTGGGGATGTCTATGGCGCAGGTGTGCGAGGCGCCGTGGGCTTATATTGTCCTCAAAAGAACCCGCGGACTCAAATACCCCGTTGAGTCGCCGGAGATTCTCAAGGAAAGACTTGCCGGCGTCTCCATAGCCGATATCCCCGCAGAGGAGGTCGTGGAGGGACTTGAGTATCCAATCAGAACCCCTGCCGTTCTGCTCCACGAGATAAAAGAATACCTTCAGATGAAGGGGAAATAGTTTTGTTCGGATATTCCTGCTGAGCCGGGGGTTTTTGCCCCCGGTTTTTTATTTATAGTTGTAATTTTTAGATGAGTGATAATTTAAAAGGAGCGAAATTGTGCAGAAAAACCGGCTTTGCCGCCGATAGAGGAGTTTGTGCGAGGGCGAAATATCCCGAAATCCGTGCTGGATGAGTTCTACGCCTACTGCAAGCGGCGAAGATTTGACCCGAAAAGGATGAACATACAGGACTTTTCGCTGTGGTATGAGTGGCACAAGGGACGCCAGAAAAACCGGCGATGGTGTGAAGGTTTTGAGCAAATTAGTTTTCTGGTTGAAAATGTAAGATGATTCTGGTATATTAAAATAAAAAGTTATCAGGAGGTAAATGATGAGAATTGCAATTTTTTTGTTTGTCCTTGTGGTGTTTATTCTCTCGCCTGCGGTAAGTTTTGCTGAACGAGATTCGCTGTGTATGTGCCTCGTTGATGAGTGGCATGCTCCGAGTCGGGCTACCGATGGAATGGCTATTTTTGGGAATTACTTGCTGTTTCCCCACGGCCCTCTTTACATTTTGCAAATAGAGAATTCGGG
>Ga0256842_1003231_pt1 | contig 11031 bp, 7 predicted proteins | sample 4559240metaG_FD_185973 | JGI IMG/M metagenome (GOLD analysis project Ga0256842, IMG submission 185973) | Hydrothermal vent microbial communities from Guaymas Basin, Mexico - 4559-240 | ecosystem: Environmental > Aquatic > Marine > Hydrothermal vents | place: Mexico: Guaymas Basin | collected...
GATATATCACTCTTTACTTTTATGATCTTAGGATATTCATCTTGGTCATCAAGCATTGCCAAAACACTCAAATCTCTCTTTTTGATGCCACTTTTTTGAAAACTGTTTTTAAAAGCCTTTAAATTTACATATGCAAAAAGTATTTCGTTTTTATTGATATTTTTATCACTTACCATAAAACCTCTTCTGTTTAACTCTATAAAAAGCGGCTTGCCCTGAAATCTCAAAAATATAAATCTATTATGCTTTTTAGTATAAACCTCTTGAGCGATATTGCTCAATTTTAACTTCACGGCATAATCCAAGGCACTCATGCCATCTTTATCTTTCAAGCCTCTTTTAGCATATCTCTCAAGCAGTATCTTAACCATAGGTTCGTTTTTGTGTTTTACTTCTATTATCAATGGTGTTATGCCGTCTTTTTTTGACTGCACATTTATTTCGGCTCCGTACTTTATAAGAAATTTGATAAAATATTTATCTTTATTTAGTCTCATAGCAGCTATCAAAGGAGTATCGCCGTTTTTGTCTCTGGCATCTATATCGGCTCCTTTGTCTATCAATAGTTTAGCAACTTCTTGATTGTAGCTACAGTTTGGTAAATTCTTTGTCACAAGAAGTAGTGGGGTGTTACCGTTTTTATCTTTTTGGTTTACATTTTTGTCGTTTATCATGCTTTTTAATTTATCATAAGATTGGTTAGAACAACTATGCAGATAATCAAACACACCGTTTGCAAACGACATATTTAAACATAAAAATATAGACAATATTATCTTTTTCATAAAAGTCTCTCCTTAGAGTAAAATCAATAAACTTTTCAAAGCTTGAGTACTTAAATTTCTCGGTTCAACACCTACTGTTTTCAAAGCCTTTTCAAATACAAATGACATTTTATCAAAAATAGACTCAAAAGAAAGATTTGATGGGGAAAATAGACTCTCTTTTTTATTTTTAATGTATTGTAAATTATTTATGAGTTTTACGGAAAACTTATTGTTTTGTTTTAATCTTTTTTGAAGTTCGATTTGCCAATTGTTTTGCCAAGTTAAAAAAAGATAATTGCCGTTTTTATCTTTTGCGACTTTAATTTTCCAAGATATTGCCTGTAAAAGAGCATATGCCTTTTGAAGTTTTTGAGGATCATATTGTAAAGCACTTATCTTATGAAAATCATTCCTGTCAAATGCTTGATAAAACATTTTATAAAGCCCTACGACAAGATAATCTCCTCTATATTTTACACTCTTTTCACTAAAAGCTTTTTTTAGACATTTTTTATAATCTTGTGACATAAAAATCGTATCAGAGTTATTTTTCATATCTATTTTTAAAAGATATTTGATATTTTTGCTAAAAATCTTAGGGTTTCTTTTTTGCAATTTTATTTGCAAGTTTAAAAGCAATTCATCTAAATCAAGCTGATATTCTCTCATCCGACTCGCACCACTTGTTTGAAAAATTGAGTGAGAAAAATCATGTTGTTTTGAAGAACAGCCCCCAAATAGCAAAATTAAAAGAAAAAATAGCCAAAATCTAATCATTGAGCTTGTATTCCACGAAAAATTTATACTTCTCTTTAGCTTTTAGTTTCATGGTGTATAAAACCTCTCTCGCGGAGATATTTTTCTCTTTGCATATACCTTTGCAAGTGGAGCTTATCTCGTATCTTCCCTCGATAGGATATCTGTTTTTAAAAAGTATCTCTCTTTGTTTGATATCTTTATTATAAAGGGTTATCTCGATTTTAGTATGAACAAATCTTCTATTTTTGGATGCTTTATAGTATATTTGGTTGATTTTTGCTTTTATATCGAAAAACTTGCCAATATTTAGCTCTATATCATCATTTGCCGTTTTATCGTTTATGTTGTTTTCGCCTACAAAGTGCAAAATACCCTCTTTATCTTTTTTAAAGACTCTTATTTTTCCTTTTGGCAAAGCTTTCCCCAAAGAGTTGTTTTTGCTATTTTTGATAGTTACGATATGAGATAGAGTAAACTCTCTTTGCCTTCTTGCGGGATATAAAGATAGATAAAAACCGCCTTTTGCAAACTCTTTGTAGTTGATATTTTTAGCACTTAAAAATCTTAACTGCTCCATGCCCTTTGGTATATTCGCTTTAAAAGGGATTTTGTATATATGGTATCCTCCGAAAGCTTTACTTTCTATCTCGGGAGGTACGGCATCGCTTTGGACGGAGAAAGAGGCTTTTTGTAAAACTCTTACTCTTCTTTCGTTTACATTTACACTTCCTGCCATGCAGTAGATTTTGCAATTTTTATACTCCGTGCCACTGTTGTTTTTTATGTTTATCCAGCCCTCAAGCGAACTTTTATTGCCAAGTTTGAGTATATAGTTGGCACTCCATCTTAAATTTTTTACAAGATAAGATAGATCCAACTCTTTTTTGCCTCTATTTGCTTTTACTCTCCAAATCAAAGAGGCTTTTTTCTCTTTTAAAGCTTTTGGGATTTTATCGAAAAATATATCTTTTGTACTCACTTTAAAAATTTCTCCGGAGATATCCTCGATAGCGGCAAAACTTCCCTCTAAAGATACGATATACCCTTGAGCTATAACTCTATCGCCTGTTTTTTCGGTGGGTTTAAAAAAGTTTATCTTTAATCGGTGCTTTTTATAGCATGTTGCCAAACGATTGAAGTTTAGATTTGTGCCTTGTTGAAAGATTTGAGTCAGCCTATCTATTTTACCATCGGAAAAATCCGCCGTAGCACTTGCGGGTATGATGCTTTCTGGTAAATCTTCGCAAACTATATCGTTTATCCCCGATCGTCCTATCTCTACATCTCTTTTTTCTTGCATAAAGGCTATATTGTCATATATGGTTACTATCCTATCTTGAGGTTTGCTTGCAAAAAATGTATTTGCATATAAAGTATAATAGAAAAAAATTGTTAAAAGTATATATTTTTTCATATCCTCACTCCTTATTCTAAAGTTAATTATGATACAATAAAATATCAAAAAATAAGGTAAAATATGGAGATAAAGATATTAGTTCTTGTGATTGGAATGGTGGGCTTCATCATTTTTTTTATGAAAGCTCTAACAAAAGAACCAAAAAACAAAAAAAAGTAACTACTCCATTTCAAGACTCATAAGGTACATGTCCTCGCCGTCAAGAACTTTTAAGTTGCTACTTTGACAATTTGGACAGATATACTCATGCCGCTCAAGTTCACTCTGCTTCCCACAATCAAAACACTCTACCAAGATAGGCTGTATATTTACCACAAATTCCGCCCCATCACAAACACTGCCCTCTTTAAATGTTTCAAAAGCGGTTTTTAAAAGATCAACTTCAACCCCGCTTAAAACCCCTATCTTTACCACTACTTTGGTTACTTTTGTAGCATCATTTGCTTTTACTTGCTCTTCACATTGATTCATAAGTGATTGAACTATGCTATATTCATGCATTTTCTACTCCCAATTTGTTTTTCCAATTTTTTAGTTTTTGCTCAAAGTTTATCTTTGCATATGCGGGACTCGGACTATCAAGATAGTCATACTCTATAACCAAATCTTTAAAATTTTTCTCATAAAGTTTTAAAGCCTTTTTGCTTGTAAAGTATATCTTTTTTATATTTGGATACTCTTTTAAAAAGGCTTTTATATCGTTTGGTTTTATATCTTTGAGGTTGCTATCAAGAGAGTTTTGCCTTTTGCAACTTTGCACGACATCCCAAAGAGCGATACCGCACCTTTTTAAAAACTCTTTTTTGTCTTTTAAGCTTTTTGGCATCTCTTCGTTAAAAACACCCACCAAAAGCCTCCAAAATTGATTTCTCGGATGAGCATAGTAAAAATTCTCCTCAAACGACTTGATGCTCGGAAAAGTCCCCAGTATCAATACTTTTGAGTTCTTGTCCACAAAAGGCTCAAACGGATGAATATATCTTTTCATATATTAAACACTTCATCAATATTTGTTACAACTTTATATTTTACATCTTTTAGACTCTTGAAGTGCCTCTTTGCATACTCTATTTTAGCTTTTTCTTTTCCTTTTAATTCCATTGACTTTAAGCTACCTTTGGTTTCAGCCACCAGATAAACAGTATCTTTAAATTTTATACCAAAATCCGGATTGTAGTATCCTGCCGGAGTTGGGATCTTAAACTTTGATGGAAATTTTGCAAAAACTATCACTTCATCACTGCTATCCAAATTTTTTGCAAAAGATTTTTCGATAAGAGAATCGCATCTTAAAAAACTATATACACTTTTTTTAAGTTCGACTATATCTTTATCAATTTTACCTTTAAAATTGTTTATCGTCCAAATATCACTATCAAATTCTCCATTTTGAGTATACTGAATTGAGTTTATAAAGGTTGTTGCTTCCTCTTCTTCTATGATACTTTTCACTTTCAAAATAAACTCTTCAGGATTTATCTTGAAAAGTTCAAATTTTTGTCTATCAATACCGCTTAAAATCTTAGCTATCGTACTTCTTTTTAGATTTGTATCTTTACCGATCTCGCCAAGCAGATCATATTTTATATCTGATACGACTACACTTTTTTGGATGCTTTTGCTCTTTTGAACCTCTAAAAAATCGCCATCTAACTTGACCTCTTCCTTTTGACTTGCCTCGGTAACTTTTACCAAAACTTTTTTTATCTCAAGCTCTTTATCTATCCTTTTTGCAACTTTATTCGCAAGCTCATCACTATGAAAATCTATCCTATAGGTCGTTTTGAACTTGATCTTTTTCCAAAAATCTTCAAACTTTTTAAAATTTTCATTGGGTTTTAACTCTTTTATATCTATATTTTTTGCTTTTTCATTTTCTATTATATTGTTTAATGTTGTTGAAATATCAACTTTCTGAACTAGCTTGACAATATCTTCTTTATACTCCTCCAGCTCATCGCTCAATCCAAACTTACTGTTTTCAATATCGCTAAAAAGTTTCTCGGTTAAATGATACTCTTTGTCGATATATCCATTCATTTTAAATTCAAAAACCAAATTCATAGCCATCTTTTCATCAATAATTTTATCTTTCAGTTTACAACCTTTAATATTTTCAACACTAAAAATCATCTCTCTATCAATATTTTCAAAAATCTCCTCTTGCAAACTTCTTGCAAAACTATCATAACTCTCATTTGCTACGATAGTTAGATTATTAACCTCAAAAAACTCATCTTCTAAAATATTATTATCCATTCTGTTTCCATATTTGTCCACACAGATCCTAAGCCCTCTTCCTATCTCTTGTCTTTTTGAGATGGCTGATTGTGTATGTCTTAGAGTGCATATTTGAAAAATATTCGGATTGTCCCATCCCTCTTTAAGTGCTGAATGTGAAAATATAAATCTAACCGGAGTATCAAACGAAAGCAACTTTTCTTTGTTTTTCATAATAAGTTCATATACACTTTCATCATTTTCTTTTGAGTCTATCATCTTTCCTTTTTTATCTATACTAAAATACCCCTCATGAAGTTCACCAATACCAAATCTATTTAGATACTCAAAATACTCTTTATCAAAAAGATGCCTCATCTCATTTTTTAGACTCTCAAACTCCTCTTCAAAAATCTTTGCATACTTCCCCTTGCTATCAATCTCTTCATAATCTCTATATTTTTTAACTTCATCTATGAAAAAGAGGCTCAAAACTTTTATCCCTCTTTTAAAAAGCTTTTCTTCTTTTTCAAAATGGCTTTTTATAGTCTCTCTTATCTGTATTCGCCTAAGTATATCTTCATTTGTCTCGCCACTTATAACACCCGGCTTTAAAGTAAGTCCATTTAAAAATCTAATCTCACTTGTTAGCCCATTTATCTCACTTACAACAAACCCATCTTTATACTCAGCTAAATTATTTGATAGTTCATATAGATTATCACCCTCTTTTAAAGTTTTACTGACTTTTTTTATGCCGCTTTTTTGTTTTATTTCAAATTCTATCTTTGCTTTTGGATAGGTTTTGTCACTTAAGATTATCTCATCAAGATAAACATAACTTTGTGTTGCAGTCGTTCCTTTTACCTCGATCCCTTTTACACTTATCTTTTTAACAAGCTTTTTATTAAAGGCATCAAGAGCATCAAGTCTATAGGCTTGATTATAAAGATTTTTATGTGTCGCAGAATATCTTAAAATAAAAAGGGGTTCAAACTCTTTTAACTTAGTCTCAGCGGTTTTGCCAAATTTTTGTGGCTCATCTATGATCAAAATCGGTCTGGTTGATTTTATAACATCCATAGGTCTATTTGAATTCATAAGATCCAACTCTTCATAAATCTTTCTTCCGTCTTTGCTTCTTGTAGCAAATGCTTGATAGTTTATGATCATCACCCATATATCATTGTTAGAGGCAAAGCTTTTTATATCCGTCAAGTTGCTTGATCTTTTTGTATCATAGATAAAATATCTAAGCTTTTTCCCATAAATCTCTTTAAAGTGTTCTTCGGTTATCTCCAAACTTTTATGCACACCCTCTCTTATCGCAACAGATGGAGTCATTATGATAAATTTTGAAAATCCATATCTTTTATTTAGCTCAAATATCGTTCTCGTATATACATAAGTTTTTCCCGTCCCTGTCTCCATCTCAATGGTAAAATTAAGATTATCTAACTTTTTTGATGGTTTTAGAGAGTTTTTCTTTTGAACTTTTTTTAAATTTTTTAAAATCTCTTCATTAGTTAGTCCGATCTTTGGATTTGCAAAAGAATTCACAATGATCTCTTCTTCAAAAAGCCCATTTTTAAACATTTCCTTATCAAATAGACTTTTTATAAGCTCACTTCTTGGCTGTCCCTCAAAAATATCACATATGCTATTTACTGCATCTATTTGATAATCAAGCTCTTTAAACTTTAGTTTCATTTAGAATCTCTTATTTGTTTTACAAACTCATCAAAATCTGATTCTATTAATTGATATTTATTAAATTCATCATACTCACTATAAGCTTTTTTAAGAGCTTTTTGATGTGATACTTTACCAAATCCATCAAGTATTTCATATTCGTTAAACTCTAAAAATTTATCAACTACATTTGCAAACTCTTCCATAGTAAAAGTTTTTCGTTTTTCTATAAGTCTTTCTATATAATCAAAAAACGAAGAAATTGTTCGCTCAAGCTCTTTTATCTCTTTTTGGCTTAAATAATTTTTTGCAACTATTACATCACTTTTTAGTATCCTTCCTTTTGGAGAATTTTTCCAGGTGGTAAGTCCCATGTTCGGCTTATTTTTATCAGCATTTTCATAAATAATTTCTGCTGCTGTTTTTCCCGTAATAGCATAATGAAATTTATTCTGAATATTTGCATAAAAATTTCTCGTTATTTCACTTTTGGGGTCATAATCTATACTGCATTCTGCAAAGACATCTGTGATTTTTTGATAAATTCTTCTTTCACTCGCACGAATTGAGCGAACTCTCTCAAGCAATTCATCAAAATAATCTTTTTCAAAATATTTACCTTGTTTTAATCTCTCATCATCAAGCACAAAACCTTTTATAATAAATTCTCTTAAAACTTTTGTAGCCCATATTCTAAACTGAGTGGCTCTTTTACTATTTACTCTATAACCTACGGCTATTATTGCATCAAGGTTATAGTATTTTGTTTGATATTTTTTACCATCTGCAGCAGTATGTTCCAAAATGGAACTAACTGAACTTTCATCCAATTCACCACTTTTAAAAATATTTTTTAAATGTTTTGTAATAGCCGGTCTTTGCACTCCAAAAAGCTCTGCCATCTGCTTTTGAGTAGCCCAAATTGTTTCGTCTTTTATAAATACTTTTAGCTTAACATTTTTATTTTGGTCTGTGTAGATTATAAAATTTTGAGTCATATTTTAACCTTCTTAATGTTTTATCTGAGTTATTTTAAATTCAATATCTATACTTTTCATTTTTTTAATTAATTCATTCAATTCAAATTTAGCAATATTTGATTGAAATTTTTCTATATCTTTTTTAATATCTCTATCACTTTTATCTTTGATTGCTAATACATAAATTATATTCTTATCAAATAATTTCAAAAACTCTTCTTCACTATTAACTTGTCCATTATATTTTTTACTTCTTTGCATTTTTTCATATATTTTTTTTAAATAATTTTTCCCACTTAAAATATCTTCTCTTAATCTTTCAGCAGAAGTAAAAATCTGAGAACTTAAATCTCTCATTGCACCATCAAAACCTTTTTTTACATGATATAGATATACATTTTCATTATCAAATCTTAATATATCACAAAATTCTATATTTTCAGGTGTAATAGTATCTAAAACAATGGTATTAGTCTGTCCTTTGTATTTTAAATTATATTCTCCTTCTTTCTCCTCATCCCAAGGAAAATTCAATCCACTAATATAATTATTAACAATAAAATTTTTACAATTTTGGTTTAGTCTATCAATGAAATTATCTTCAATATAATAAAACTTTCCATTTATCAAAAAGTAATTTTTTCCGTTATATTCAAATTCATTAATTAAATGATTAAAAATTGTATCTTTTGTTAAAAGATTGCCTTCTTCATCATACGAAAATACTTCTTTTGATAAAATATGTTTTTCAAAATCATTTTGAGTTTTACTTTTAAAGTTTTGCACTATTTGCTTTAATAAGTTATCTTTTTCAAATTCATAAGTGCAACATTTATATTTATCAGCTAATAGAAATTTTTCTAAATCTTTATGATAAAACTCAAAATTTTCTGCAAAGAAATTCAAATTATTTTTATTTTCATACAGTAATTTTAATATTTTAGTTTGTAAATTTTTAATTAAACTTTCATCTTTTTTTGAATTAAGAAGTTTTATTTCGTTAATAGGAAAATTAGGGTCTTCTTTCAATAAGTTATTTAAATTACTCACAATTTTAATCATTTCATCAAATGTTATTGATTGATTTAATTTAAAACTATTTTTTGCTATACATTGTTTAGTCTCTTCATTCTCTAAACCTAATTTACTTGCTGTTTCTTTATCTATATAAGCAGAAATTTCTTTATAAATGTTTCCAAAATTATCATTTTCATAAAAATTATATTCATTTCTAAAATATTTTGCTATTCCAGCAATACTACCTGTTATTCCAAACTCTTTTGCAGATTTTAAAATTTTTTCATTTTTATCTTTTGCAAGTCTTGCTAAAATTTCTATACCAAAATTATCATCTATAAAATTTTGTATAGTAAATGCTCCATATCCTCCACAAATAGCATATATTAGTTTATCTACCTTGTGATATAAAAATAAAATAAAACTTTCATTTTTATTTTTTAATTCTTTTTGAATTTCCTCACCATTTTCAACAATATTTTTTAAAAATTCTTTCCATGGAGGTTTTATTTTTGTATGTTTTCTATAAAAAAGATAAAGTTCAAAATTATCTAACTCCAAATTTTTTAATTTTTGAAATTTAAATTTTTCACCATTATTTACCTCTAATCTTTTTAATAAATTTCTTTGTTTTTGTTCATAAGTTTTTTCATTACTATCTAAAATATCATAAATTTCTTTTGTAGTTTTACTATTTTTATGTATTAAATATATTCCAACTTGCCATTTCTCACTCATAAAACTCCCTTTTATACCACCCAAATATCGCTCTCTGGGCTTAGTTCTTTTAAACTCTCTTCAAAATTTATTTTATCGCTATCATTCGCAAAGCTATCATCTTTTAAAACTATTTTTAGAGGATTGTATTTTGCTAACTCTTTTGCCAAATTCTCATCTATTTCATTATCAAAACAAGCAATTAAAGAATTATACTCAACGAAATATACAATTTTACCTAAAATCTCTTTTGTCTCAATATTTAGAGTTAATTCAAGTCCAAGATTTAGGATAACTTCAAAAAGCAGATCCAAATCATCTCTATCAGGTTTTATATTGCTAATATCTTCAAAAAGATTTTCTTGAGTATAGTCGCTTATGTTTTTTTGCTCTTTGAAATTGGAAGTGTCGGTTTTTAAGTATCTAAAGCCAAAGTCAAGATTTGAGGTTTTAGGATTTAGGGTTGGGGATTGAGATATTTTTTCTCCTGCTCTAATTATTCGCTCTCTACCTATATCGCAGATCGTTTTGTATCCGGCTTTGTAAGCTTCGCTTTTTTCATCTACCTTTTCTGGGATTTGCACCATTATAAATCGTCTATTACCTCCATCTTCGGCATTTAATTCCATTACTCCATGAGCTGTTGTAGCTGAGCCACTAAAGAAATCAAGGATAATGTCGTTTTTTGAGGTTGACAATTGAATAATTCTTTTGATTAATTTTACTGGTTTAGGATAATCAAAAAATGCTTTATTATCAAATATTTTTTTAGTTTCTTGTCTTGCTTCTTGTGTATGCCCAACTTCAGAATTATACCAAATTGATTTTGGAACTAATCCTTGCTGAATTTCAGATAAAAATCTTTTTAATCTTGGAACATTATTTCCATCTTTCCCAAACCAAATTCTATTATCTTTTACTAATTCTTCAAATTTATTTTTACTAACTGCCCAACTTCTTCCTTCTGGTGGCAAAATCTTTTTCCCACTTGGTATTGTTATTTCATAGACATCTTTTTCTGTTTTTCTTGCAACTGTCAAATCTCCACTTTGCCAAGGACCTCTTGAGTCATTATCGGGATTTTTATATCTTGATATTTGTTCTTCGGTCATTGGTAATAAATTTCTATTAAATTTTTCTATATTTTTTGCATAACAAAGTATTTGCTCATGATTTAAAGAAAAATATTTTGCATCATTTTGTGGAGAAAATTTCTTTTCCCAAATAATTTCTTGTATATAATTCCCCTCTCCAAAAACCTCATCACAAATATGCCTTAAATTATGCACTTCATTATCATCTATACTTATAAAAATCGCTCCATCATCTTTTAGTAAATCTCTTGCAATCAAAAGCCTTTCATACATCATACTAAGCCAATCACTGTGAAATCTGCCGTTGCTATCGGTATTTTTATATAGTTTTACTCCTTCGCTATCTACTGCTTCAACCTCTTCTTCAT
>Ga0256842_1003232_pt1 | contig 11026 bp, 9 predicted proteins | sample 4559240metaG_FD_185973 | JGI IMG/M metagenome (GOLD analysis project Ga0256842, IMG submission 185973) | Hydrothermal vent microbial communities from Guaymas Basin, Mexico - 4559-240 | ecosystem: Environmental > Aquatic > Marine > Hydrothermal vents | place: Mexico: Guaymas Basin | collected...
TGACTTTACGCTTCGAAGCGAAAATTAGCTGGTCGAAGACAAACGGTTTTGCAGCCGATTCAGGGAAAGTACAACAGGGGACCAGGCTTGTAACCACAGGAGCATAGTGACCTACATCCGCTGATCAACTACCCAGCAAAAGTCTGCTTGCAAGCACGCAACACTTCACGACAACAGGCCGTTACACAGCTACGGTGGCAATGGCGTGCCCCGTGTCAGCATTCCCCACTGACCCCCCCGACGGGCAGTAACAAAAATTACCGCTCTACTACAAAAAAACAGCCCCCGGCGCTATCGCCAGAGGCTGTTTTAATCACGCTATGCAATCAGAAGCTGATTACACGTCGTTGTGTACCCGATAAAGCAGCTCTTTGATCTCCTGAGAAGGCTCGGGAGTAGCTTTGGATACCAGATACATGGTGATGAGAACCGCCGGAACACCGATTACCGCACTGGAAGTAAACGGAATGTAGTAGGCGATAATAGAAGTTTTGGGTACCAGCATGGCACCGAAGGTTACTGCCAGACCAACACACATACCGGCGATAGCAGCTTCTTTGGTAGCACGGCTCCACCAGATCCCCATCAGGAACAGCGGGAAGAAGGTGTTAGCTGCCAGAGAGAAGGCCACAGCGGTAATCTGAGCGATCAGCGCCGGCGGATTCAGGGCAACAACGATAATGGATACGCCGAGGATGATGGTACCAACACGGGCGATCTTCATCTTGGCTTCTTCAGTTGCATCAGGATTCAGAACACGATAGTAAATATCGTGAGCAAACGCGGCAGAACCGGCCATCAGCAAACCACCAACGGTGGAGAATGCGGCCGAAACACCACCGGCAGCCAGGAAACCGGCAAACCACTCAGGCAGACCAGCCAGGGTAGCAGCGTTAACAACGATGGCATCCGGAGTGATTACACCGGAAGTACCGAGCAGGTTGGAAAACTTGGCAAAAGAAGCGTATGCCGGTGCAGTCCAGTATACCAGAGCGATACAGAACAGGCCCCAAACAACCTGCCAGCGCGCGTCGCTAACCTTGGGCACAACATAAAAACGTCCGATAACGTGGGGCAGACCGGCAGTACCCAGCATCAGAGTCATGCACAGGGCGAACCAGTGATACATGGTGTACTTGGCAAACGGCAGATAGTAGCTGGGCTCCGCTACTGCGGCAGCGATGCCGTTACCACTGTGACCGATATCCCAGATGGCAGCACCGTAACCGATTTGCGGTACAGCCGAGAAATAACCGAGCTTGTTGGCGATAAAAAACAGCGGCAGGAAGAAGGTAATAACGATAACCACATACTGAACCTGCATGTTTTTGGTAGCACCGAGCATACCAGAGATAAGAACATAAGCGAGGACAACGCCAGTACCTACTACAACCGAAGTCTTGTAGTCGATACCGAAAATCCAGTTGAACATCATACCGATACCTTTGTACTGGCCAACGGCGTACACAAAAGAGATCAGGATGGCGATCAACGCGGATATCAGACGCGCGGTGGTGGAATAGTAGCGGTCACCGACGAAGTCAGGTGCAGTGTACTTACCATAGCGACGAATCTGACCGGCCATCATTACCAGCAACAGAACGTAACCACCGGTCCAACCGAGAACGTAGGAAATAGCAAAGTAGCCCTTGAGGTAGATCAGACCAGCCATACCCAGGTAGGAAGCTGCCGACATCCAGTTGGACGCGATAGCCATACCACCACCGATCTGACCGATACCGCGACCGGCAGCCCAGTAGTCATCGGTATCCTTCGCTTTGGCGAACACACCAACCAGAACAAACAGAACCAACAGGGCAACCATCATGATGGCCGGAATAACTTTTACCGTACCTTCGGGGTTGAGGTTTTTAACCGCAAACGCGTTGGTCGCAATCAGTACCATAAACAGGGACAAGCCCCAATGCATAAATCTTTTCATATCAGAGTTCTCCCTTTCCTATTTGCCATGCTCAGCTTCGAGCTTGTCGATGAATTTGCAGTACCAGTAGCACAGGAAAATAAACAGCGCGATGCAGAACTGCGCAGAATACCACCAGTGGAACGGAAAACCGAGGAAATTGGTCTCAGTCAGGAAACTCTTGCCCGATACCTGAGTAATTATCTCTCCGGTATTCAGCTTGACCTGCACGGTATCCGCAGAATCGGCCACCAGACGCAACAGGAACAGGAAGCCGTAAACGGCAACGAACCAAATAACGAGAATCTTCTTTTTCATCGCCACGTCCTTGGTCATGAACTCACCAACCGGCGCAAAAAAGTTAATGTTAATATCTTTCTCCATACCCTTACCTCCTTGGTGTAAAAAGCTTGCCAAGCACCACCTTAAGCAAACCACATAAATTACTCGTTTAACTTAAAAATAAGCAAACATTTCTAAATACATCCTCTTTTAACCGGCAACCTCCTTTCGTGTAAATACGTTACAAGTTAGAACACAAAACCGCGTTTATCCATGTCCGGCTATTTCTCGCCATTGATGATAGAGAACAGCGAGCGCCGCTTGCTCTCCTTACTCTCCTCGGCATCCATAAAAAAGGAAAAGGCAAAACATATCAGCGCCCCTCCGGTAATAATCCAACCCAGGATGTAATACAATGTGTTGTCCATAACCGCTTATACCTCCTGTGACACCGGACTGGCCGGAATCACATCATACGCAATAAAATTACCGCTTTTTTCCGTTGTTTACTTATGCCACAGGCACTATTTCGGGTCAAGTAAAATGTTGTTATAAAAATTGGGCATATCATTTATCACACAAAAACCAAATAAGATGAAAATTGTCATAAATATAGCCCATAAACAGTTTTTACCTTTTATTTCACAATGTTACGTACAATTATTTTAATCGGGATGTTTTTCACAGTCATCAAACTGTGGTAGAACGGGATATTCACATCCGCTCTCATACCATTTCTTCTACCAGCGACAATGTCAATTTCAGCCACTTTTGCCAAACCAATGGCAACAAAGTTTTATGCTGCCGCCGCAAGCAGATCGGTGTCGCAACCATGGCAAGACAGCCGATTATTTTTTCAGATTGTCCAGAAGATCTGCGCCCAGACCGTTGCGCTGCAGATAATCACGTTCCAGCTCTTCCACATAAAAACGGTCCAGCCCGCTGTTAAGGAGAAAATCTTCGCGCATGTCCGCATCGGCATTGGTGATAATCTCCGGCAGTAACTCCTGCAGGTAAAACAGCTCTTTTTCCAAATTGATAAGCACTTCGTGAAACAATCCCTCGGGGAAAGGGGTACAGCGTACTCCGCGCCGCTGAAGCAGCATCTCTATTTCGTGGCTGAGACAACGTTGCTCGCGCCAGTGCATACTGCGGGCGTGTTTGCTGCGCAAATGCTCTTTAAGAGCATCGAGCATTAAGCTGTACATGGATTCATTTTCGCTGATAGTCCGCAGACCGTTGTACAGCTGCGTCATGGGCTGGCCGACATCAAGGGCGTTGCGCAGATATTCGATTTTTTTACGCCCGAAAGTACCGAGAAAACGATTCTTGAGCAGATCGTCAAACAGCAGCTGGCTGAACAGATTCTTCTGCAGTCGCTCCAGGGCCTTGTAACTACGGCGAATGATATACAACATCTGCTCATCAATACGCACGCCAACCATGAAGGCCAGATTATTGATCTCCATGGCAGAGCTTTCGTAATGATCAAAATAATCTATGATGGTGTTCATCCGCTCCAGCAACGCCACATCGGCACCGTTATGTACGCGTTCATCACAGGTTTTGCTGGTTTCCAGCAGTATTTGATCGAACAGGTAGTCGCGATTCTGCATGGCCTGTTTTTTGGCAAACAGCAGGCGCACCATATCTTCGCTACTGATGGAACTGTCAAAGGTCTGGCTTTCGTACAACAGGCTGGAAAGGATTTCACGCGTGCTGGCTATATACTCCTGCTCGCGGTCAACCATCTTTTCGTATTTTAGATAGTGGTCCAGCGGCTCGAACAGCGCTGCCGGGATTTTGTTGCGTGTTGCCAGAGTTTTCAGGCGGGTAAGACGGGCATTTTCCTGTCTGGTGATAGTACCTTTGTGGTGACAGGAGGTAAGGATGGCGCGATATTCATCCACCACCAGTTTGTTCTCGCGCTGGGCATACATAACAGCTATGCGGATACGCTGCTGCTGGTGTTCTTCTATGCCCAGACGATTCGCCAACGCTTTGAGGTTGTCATATTCATCGTCGGGAATTGAGCGGTAAGTAAAATACAACTTACGAAACAAGTCGTGGTAGGCCTTGTGCTTTTTGTTGATAAGGCGCACCAGATACAGATGGCTACGATGACCAAGCAGACTGAACAGCTCATCCACCAGGCGGGCATCATCTGCCTCAGATACCCGCGCGGTACGTTTGAGCACCTTGCCGAGGAGAAACAGCAGCCCCTCCTGCTGGGTCTGCAACGCCCCGTATACCGAACCGGTTACAAAAAAGAAACAGTTGCTGATGGCGTGTCCAGCCTCAAAAATCTCCCGGTAGCTCAGCTGGCCCATGGTAGCGTCGGAAAACACCAACTCGCCGTTATCGCGATAGCTGGCGCCAAAAAATATCAGTCTGTTACGCACTTCCGGCTTGAGCAAATCGGCCAGGGGACAATCTATGCCGTGCATATATTCGCAAAAAGTACCGCCATTGCCCCAGTGGCTCAGCCCTTCCCGATCCAGACGCATCTCATTGCCGGGGGAAAAAATGCGCAGGGTCTCGCCGTCGCGTTCATAAAAATGGCAGCACTCAGCGTCATGCGCGGCAACCGTAGCGTAAAATTCGATGGTATCGTCAACATGGCCGTGCAGGCGCAATTCCTGTTGCATGATAAATCACCAGAGTTACAGGGTTATTGTCAAACCGTCGTAGGCATATTCTACGTTGTCCGGCAATTCCGCGCTATGGCGCACATAATCGACATCGTGACTCAAATGGGTCAGCACTACCCGCTTCGCCTCCAGACGCTGCGCCACGCCAATTGCCTGAGCCACAGTAAAATGGGTGGCATGAGCGCGAAAGCGCAAGCCATCGATCACCAGCACTTCCAGGTTCTGCAACAGCGGCCACGAATGCTCCGGCACTGCGCTGCAATCGGTGAGGTAAGCCAGCGGCCCAATCCGATAGCCGAGGACATTGCGCCGGCCATGGATAATATCTATCGGTTCCACCAGACGGCCAAACAGATCAAGCGGGCCGTCGATAACCCGTGGTTCCAGCCGCGGCAGAAACGTTTTGCTGTTGCCGGGAGCAAAAACATAACCGAAACAGCGCGACAACCGTTCTATCAGGGGCCGTGAACCATACACAGGTATATTTTCCCCCGACAGGGCGTTGAACATGCGCAGATCATCTATCCCGTGCACATGATCAGCATGGCCATGAGTGTACAACACCGCGTCTATACGGCTGATGTGGTTATCCAGCGACTGCTGGCGCAAATCCGGCGAGGTGTCGATGAGAACATTACGCCCGTTCCACGATAGCAACGCGCTGCAACGGCTGCGGCGGTTACGCCTTTCTGCCGAAGTACACACCGGACAGTCGCAGCCGATAACCGGCACGCCGGTACTGGTGCCGGAACCGAGAATGGTAATTGTAATACCGTTTGCGTCAGCCATGATTCACTTCCGTCTGTTGCGTCGAGCAGGGCGCCGGTTGCGCTCCACGTGTCTGGAACTGCCTTCCAGCAAACAGGCGCCATCGCGCTGCCGCCCGGTGATTTTCAGCGCCTGTGCTACAGCGGTACGATTTTCCGGCAGGTGATATAGCAGCAGCGCCTTTTGCAGACGACGCTCTTTGTCGCTGCGACAGATATATACGTTGCAATCACGCAGCGGATCTATGCCGGTATGATACATACACGTCGCCAGCGTTCCCGGCGTCGGCGTAAATTCCTGCACCTGCTCCACGCGCAGATTATAGCGGCGCAAAAACAACGCTGTATCCACCATGTGATCAAGGGTGGAACCGGGATGGCCGGCCATCAGGTACGGCACCAGCGCTCGTTTACGCCCCCGGCGCGCATTAAAAGCGCGAAAAGCATCGACAAAGCGGCCAAACTGTTGCGCACGCGGCTTGCGCATCTGCTCCAGCAGACCGTCGCTCAGCGCCTCCGGCGCCACCTTGAGCAGGCCACCAACATGGTGCTCAAACAGTTGTCGGCGATAACCGGGCTGACGCGCCAGCAGATCAAAACGTACTCCGGAAGCGACAAACACATGTTTCACTGCGGGCAGTGCCTGCAAGCGCTGCAACAGTCCGACGGCAGCCGCATCATCAATACTCAGGTTGCTGCACAGTTGCGGATACAGGCAACTGTCACGTCGGCAGCCTCGACACCGTTTTTCATCGTGCAGGCCGACGGCATACATGTTGGCAGTAGGGCCGCCGACATCACTGACGGTGCCGCCAAAGTGCTCATCGCCGCTTATCCGCTCCACCTCGGCCACAATAGACGCCGCGGAACGCGACTGCACCCGCCGCCCCTGATGACTGCTGATAGCGCAAAAAGCGCAGCCACCCTGACAGCCGCGATGGCTGGTCACCGACCAGCGAATCTGCTCAAACGCCGGTATCGTCTCAGTATAACCGGGATGAGGCCGACGGGTAAACGGCAGCGCGTACAACTCATCCAGTTGCGCCGTCGTCAGCGGCGCGGCGCGGCGATTTACCACAACATAACGGTTAGAGTGCCGTTGCGCAAGCGCCCTGTCGCCGTGGCGCGCCGCCACGGCAAACGCCTCGGCATAAACTTTTTTGTCTGCCGCTACCTGTTCAAACGACGGCAACAACCGCGCGCCAGCGGCGTCGCCAGCAAGCCAGGCGCTGCCCGGCACATCACAGATCTCACTGATATCGGCACCATACTGCAACCGGCTGACAATCTCCAGCAACGCCGTTTCGCCCATACCGTGCACCAGCAGATCGGCTTTGCTGTCCACCAGAATCGAGCGGCGCACCTTGTCGCTCCAGTAGTCGTAATGGGCCAGGCGGCGCAGGCTGGCTTCAATACCGCCAATGATCACCGGCAACCCCTTAAATACCCCTTTCAGCGCCGCAGTATAGGCAATGACAGCACGGTTGGGACGCGCCCCGCTGCGACCACCAGGCGTGTAGGCGTCGTCGCGCCGTCTCTTACGCGCGGCGGTATAATGATTCACCATGGAATCCATGGCGCCGGCACTGACAGCGACACATAACTTTGGCCGCCCCATCAGCGTAAAAGCGGCGCGCTCGTTCCAGTCCGGCTGAGCAATAATTCCCACCCGGAAACCACGACTCTCCAGTAAACGCGCCAGCAACGGCACCCCGAAGGCAGGATGATCGATGTAGGCATCACCACTGATAAACAGCACATCCAGCTCGTCCCAGCCACGCGCCGCCATCTCTGCCGCCGTTGTCGGCAGAAAAGAGCTATCAACCATGACGCAGCGCCTCCACCGGATTGAGTAACGCCGCGCGCCGCGCCGGATAAAGGCCGAACACCAGCCCCACCGCCACACTGATAAGCAGCGACAACACCACGCTGCTGCCGGTCACCAGCGTATCCACACCGCTAAAGCGGGTTATCAGCCACGGCAGGGCAAAACCGAGCAACACACCCAGCACACCGCCACCGGCTGCCAGCACCACCGTCTCGATGATAAATTGACGCATAATATCAGCACGGCTGGCGCCGATGGCGCGGCGCACGCCGATCTCCCGTGTACGCTCGGTAACACTGGCCAGCATTATGTTCATAATGCCGATCCCCCCCACCAGCAGGCTGATACCGGCGATGGCGCCGAGAACAATATTGAAGCGCCGTTGCGTCCGCTCCGCCTGGCGCAACAGTGCCAACGGCACCTTGACCTTAACATCGTCGCGGCGGTGAAAACGGTGCAGCATGGTGCGCAGCGCGGCTGCCGTCGCTTCCACATCGCGCTCACGCGCCATTTTAAGCAACACCCGATGCAGTTGCACCCGCTCACGCACACTGCCGCCACTTTTGTAACGTAACAATACATCGCCGTTGCGCTCACGCAACGCGCTGAGAGGAACGTAAATATCCTCCGCACCGGCCACAGATTGCAACATACCGCTCAAGGATACACTGCTCACCACGCCCACCACCCGGTAACTGCTGCCACCGGCGCGCACATAGCTGCCCAGTACCGGCTTAAGAGGAAACAGTCGCCGTGCCAACGTATCAGTAACAACCGCCACCGCTTGACGACGCTGAACATCCAGCGCCGTCAATAACCGGCCAGCCATCAACCGATGCATCACCAAGCGAAACCAGGCGGGCTTTGTCCCCACCAGGCGCACATCCACCACCCCGGCAGGATTCACCACCTGCTCGCGGCGCACCTTAACCGGCACAAGCAAATGTACTCCCGGCACAGTCGCCTTTATCCGTTCCACATCCTCAAACGTAAGACCGTACACACTCATTATCCGGTGGCGCGTGCCCTGATTAAGAAGCTCAGCCGGTTTCACCGCATTGAGGATGATCACATCACTGCCCAACTGCCGAATCTGCCGTAACGCCTCGCGGCTGGCACCATTACCAACCGCCAGCATGGCAATAACACTGGCAACCCCGAACACAATCCCCAGCATGGTAAGAACGCTGCGACCGCCATGACGGCGCAAATCAGTCACCCCCAGCACCACATCGCGCCACAATATGACCATTCTACCCGTCACGATACCACCCGACCGTCACACATCCGCACCAGACGCTGCATAGCGGCGGCAACCGCTTCATCGTGAGTAACCAGCACCAGGGTCTTTCCTTCCTGTACCAGTTGCTGCAGCACGTCCAAAACCTGCGCTCCACTGGCACTGTCCAAATTGCCGGTCGGCTCATCGGCAAACAGGATATCGGGTTCATTAGCCAGCGCCCGGGCAATGGCCACCCGCTGCTGCTGCCCTCCCGACAACTGCGCCGGCAGATGATGTATCCGATTTTCCAGGCCAAAACGCCCGGCCAGCCGCAACGCCCGCCGCCGCGCCGTCACATTATCCACACCACGGTAGTACAGAGGCAACTCGATGTTTTCCAGCACATTCAGCTGCGGAATAAGATGAAATCCCTGAAAGACAAAACCAAACCGCCGCAAACGCATGGCGCTCAACTTATTGTCACCGAACTTGCTGATATCACGGCCATCAACGCGATAACTGCCGCCGTCCAGACGATCGAGACCACCGAGAATATTCAGCAGGGTACTCTTACCCGAGCCGCTGGCTCCCATAATAGCAATGGAACTGGCGGCAGCAATATCCAGATCGACATGATCAAGAGCCTGTACCCGCGCCGCACCACTGCCGTAACAACGGCAGGCTCCACGCAATTCCATTAGCGCCGTCATTGATGATCTCCGCTGGTCAGCGGCGGGTTTAGCTGTACATTATCGCCAAGGCGCACGCCGGAACGGATAATCACCCGCGCCGTATTGCCCGGCCCCAGCTCCACTCGCTGGCGTGCCACCACACCGTCGCGTTCACGATAGACATAATGCTTGCCATTACTGGAGATAACCGCCTGAATCGGTACGCTGACAACATTGTCATAACTGGCCACGTCAATCTCCACCCGGCAATTCATGCCACTGTGCAATCGACGGGAACCATGCTCCAGCGCAATTTCGGCTCGATACACCTTCAGATCAGGATTAAGCCAGCTGCTGGTGGCATCGGGGAATACCGCCACGGCTTTCACCCGCCCATCAAACACTTCGTCGGCAACAGAATCTACATACACCCGCGCCGCCTGACCTACTTTAACCTTGTTGAGCTCTGATTCGTAAATCCGCACCACTGCCACCATGTTGGCGGTGGATGGCAGGTAAATAAGCTCCTGGCGCTCTCGCACCTCCTGTCCAGGCGCCAACGGTTCGTTGCGGCTGCGCCAATTACGCTGTACCGAGGTAGCGTAAATCACTACTCCGGCGCGCGGGGCGGTAATACGCGTTTTATCCAGCTCATCATGCAGTTTCTGCAACCGGGCGCGCTCACGTGCCAGCACCGCCTGCTTTGCCTTGAGCTTAGCTTCAGCCTGCACCACACTTGCCGCCGCCTTGCGCCGCACCCGCTCCAGCGCCATGGCAGTCTTATTCTTCTCGGCCTGTAGCTCCTTGACCCGGCGCGTGTGGGTGTATTTGAGGAACAGATTGAGATTGCTTTTACTCAGTTCCAGATCAATACGCGCTTTTTTGGCTGCCAGCTCGTCGGCCTGCAACTCACTTTGGGAAAGAAATTTCTCCTTGAACAACACTTTTGACCACGACAGCTTCTCTTCGGCGCGGTGCAGTTCCTCCTCGTTAACCGCTATTTTGGCGCGCAACTCCTTTTTTTTATTGGGAAATTCGCCCAGCCGATACTTTTCCACATCGTCGCGGGCAAAAGTTGCCGCCAGTTGCGCTGCCTCCACATCACTTTGCGCCTGATTTTTGACAATTTCCAGATTCTCCCGCGCCTGGACGAACGCCGCCTCACTGTTCTGTACCGCTATCTGCTGCGCCTCCAGCTTGTCCTGCAATGAACTGGCATCCAGAGTAATGAGCACATCCCCCTTGTTAACCTCGGTTCCCTCAGGAACAATGGTAAGGATAGTGGAACGCCCCTCCAGGCTATTGACAATAACCGCCTGATCAGCCGATTGCAGACTGCCGGAAGCACTGACCATAACCTGCAATGGCCCCTGTTGCACCGGCACCAGTAACGGCGGGGAACCAACCTCCATTCTGGCCGCCGGATGACGCACCTGCCCGGCCAGCCACCACACCAGCAGCACCAGCACCACAGCGACTGGCAACAGTTTTTTAACCGTTTGTCCGCTCATGAACTACCACATCCTCCAACCACTTGCCTTGTGCATCCAACGTCAGCGTTCCCAGATCGCGACGTAATTCCATCGTTTTTATCCGGTAGCGCACGCGCGCTTCGTCCACAGCGTTGCGCGCCTGCACCAGGTCATCCTGAGCCTCAAGCAGATCACGCATTTGAATCCGTCCC
>Ga0256842_1003233_pt1 | contig 11026 bp, 9 predicted proteins | sample 4559240metaG_FD_185973 | JGI IMG/M metagenome (GOLD analysis project Ga0256842, IMG submission 185973) | Hydrothermal vent microbial communities from Guaymas Basin, Mexico - 4559-240 | ecosystem: Environmental > Aquatic > Marine > Hydrothermal vents | place: Mexico: Guaymas Basin | collected...
GATGATTTTCTGGTCCTGGTTTTTGAAACTCACATGAGTATAGGAGCAGGATTGAGACAACTACAGCTAGCATAATCAAGACTTTCTTACTTCCCACTGAACTCTCCTCCCTTCGCTTGGAAATGTAAAAATGAATTCTTATGTTCTCTCACCTCCTCAGCTAACTGGGTGTTAAGGCTGATAATCGTGCAGAATCGTATTCGAAATTGTGAAGAGGATCGATCGGATGTATAGCTATAATATAACGCTTATATAATACCACAATTACACATAGCTATGGTTGTTTATAATAACATAATTTGTTGTGTCATGCAAATCGCATTTGGTAAGAATCCCAGTTATACGGGGAGATATTGACCAATTACTTTCCGATAATCTCCTCCTGCCTACGCTAAAAAACTCATACATGGAGGTACCATAAAACATGCATAGCTCTGTTAAGGAATGGGTGATGGTATATGATCTTGTAATAAAGTTCGCAAGTTCTTTCTTAAAAACTAGGTTTTATGTCCAGATCAAATGCCTATTATGCATTGTTTGGCCATGAGGAAAAAGTAAAATTCCCGCGGATGCGGGAAGGTTTGTCATCAATAGCTTATAAAATTCTCAATGCAAGCAGAAAAGCCTAATAAATTGAATAGCGCCTGATTACGAGTGAAAAAATATCAACCTCACTTCAAGCCTTTAAGCTTTGCTATCTCTTCAAGTAGTTTCTTCTCTTTCCTTGAAAGTTTCTTTGGAATGTCTACATAGACCTTCACAAGAAGATCTCCTCTTCTTCCATATTGATCAGGTACTCCCATTTTTTTAAGGCGGAATATAGTTCCATGAGCAGTTCCTGAGGGTATTTTTAGCGTAGTTGTTCCTCCCTCCGGGAGTGGAACTTCAATAACTGTTCCAAGAAGCGCTTCTGTATAATCTATCGTGGTTTCGTATATAAGGTCGCTACCGCTTCTTTTGAATCTATAATCTTCCTTTACCCTTATGGTTATATAGAGGTCTCCATAATCTCCTCCGTTCTCGCCGATGTGCCCGCCACCGGGGATCCTAAGTCTTGTTCCATCAGAAACCCCAGCTGGTATGTTCACCGTTATGCTTCTTGGGGTTTTCACCCTTCCAGTTCCCCCACATACATGGCAGACCTTCTCTATAATTCTTCCTGTTCCACCGCACATATCACAGACAGTTTGAGTTACAAAATATCCAAAGGGGGTTCTTGATTCTTGTCTTATATAACCCGTTCCCCCACATTTAGGACAAGTTCTATAACCGCTTCCCGGTTCTGCTCCTGTACCACCACAGTGAGAGCACTTATCGTACCTTTCGTACTTTATCGTTCGCCTTCCACCACTTATAGCCTCTTTAAAATCTATTGTCAAAACTATTTCAATGTCTTCCCCTCTTTTTGTTCTTTGTCTCTCTCTTCCCCTTGTAGATGTTCCCTCACCAAAGAAGACATCGAATATATCTTCCCCTCCAAAACTTTTCCCAAAGAAGCCTCCAAAAGTTTCTCCAAAGAATTCCTTTAATATTTCATCGAGGGATGGTATCCTCCCATCGTAGGAATATCCTCCTCCACCACCAGATGGTGGAACATCTCCCACGTATCCAAATTTATCATACATAGCCCTCTTTTCAGGATCTGAAAGCACTTCATAAGCTTCCTGTATTTCTTTGAATTTCTTCTCCGCTTCTTCTCTGTTATTTGGGTTAAGGTCAGGATGCCATTTTTTAATCAACTTTTTGTATGCCCTTTTTATCTCATCTTGTGATGCATTTCTTGGAACACCTAATATTTCGTAGTAGTCCTTCTTCATTAATTATCACCACCCTCCTCCTTTTTTGAAGGTTTTATTGCGACTTTTACTTTAGCTGGTTTCAAGACTTTTCCATGGAACTTATAGCCTTTTTCAACAACTTCTACTATAGAATACTCCTCATGCTCCTCGCTTTCTACCTTTTCAAAAGCTTCATGTTCAAAGGGATCAAACATCTCTTTTTCAGGATTTATAACAGCAAGACCCTCAGTTTCAAGGATATTGACTAACTTTTTATATATCTTCTTCACACCATCTATAAATCCCTCAGAGTTTTCTGCCATTTTAAATGCTCTATCGAAGTCGTCCAAAACCTGCGTTATCTTGTCCACCAAATATTCATTAGCGTTCTTTATTATCCTCTTTTTCTCCTCTGCAACTTCCCTTTTGTAATTCTCAAAAGATGCCCTTAACCTTTTTGCATAATCTTCCAATTCTTTATTTCTTTTCTTAAGTTCCTCATTTTCCTTTTTCAATTTCTCCAACTCTTTCTTTATCTCCTCAAGTTCTGATTTTTCTTTGTTGGAAGATCCTTCCATAAGTTTTTTTTCTTCTTCCTTTCCCTCTAACTTCTTTTCCTTCTTCTCTTTCTTTTCCTTCATATTTTCACCTCCTTGATGTGACCGTCAGATATTCTGTTAGTCTGTTGGATATGAACTCAACAGAGGAAATGATTCTTCCATATTCAACAAATTTGTCAGTAACAAGAGCCACATGACCAACAAGATCACTGCCTTTATAATAGGGAGCCACAAATGTAGAAAAGCTCTTCAGGTCTTTAATAGGATTCTCTTCTCCTATGAACACCACAAGCCCTCTTTTAACTTTTTTAAATAGATTGTCCAAAATTTTCGGAGTTTCTAAAATTCTGACAAGAGGTTCTATCCTTGCTGGTCTGTTTTTGATAACCTCATACATTCCACTGTAGATTATTCTGTCTTCTGATAAAATCAAACGCAAAATGCCTTTTGTAAGCTCAATAAACAGCTTCTCCTCTTCTCCTTTTGGTTTAAAGCTGCCTATTTTTTCTACAACATCACTTATGTACATACCAGAGAAAAGATTCATAAGTTTTTCAAGTGCTTCAAGCATTCTCCTATCCACCCGTGATATTGGAACAACTTTCGATATACCAAGCTCCGTTATGACAGTTATAACAGCCATATCTTCGCCAACGGGAGTAATATATCCCTTTAAGAGCCTTAAATTTTCCACATTAGGCTTCGTTATTATTGAAAGCCCTCCAGTTCCCTTTGAAAGGATTTTTGAAACGGCCGTGAGTATGCTGTCCAAGTCCCCAACTGGAAATCTCTGCGTCACCTCAAGTTCCACCTGTTCTTTTTCCTTTTTTCCAAGCTTTATCATTTCATCCAAGTAAAATCTAAGGCCCTTATCTGTAGGTATTCTCCCAGCGGAAGTATGAGGCTGAAAAACATAGCCCATCTCTTCTAATCTTTTCATATCGTTACGCACGGTGGCACTGCTCCAGTTTAAATTTGTAACCTGGAGCACTCTTTTTGAACTAACAGGCTTTTTCGTCTTTATGTATTCCTTTACAATAGAAAAAAGCACCTTATATATCCTTTCCTCATCTCGCCTCATTTTTAGCACTCCTCTCATTTGAGTGCTAATTATATTCTACCATTGATATTTGATGAAGGCAAACAAAAAAGGTTCAAAATGGTAAAATTATGATAAAAAGAAAAATCGTAAGGAGGTTCGACCATGTACAGGATCAGGATATATGGAGACCCAATATTAAGAAAAAAGGCAAAAAAATTGGAAGTCTTCGATGAGAACTTAAACGATATTTTGGAAGAGATGATAGAGACTATGTACCTTGGAGATGGTGTAGGGCTTGCGGCGCCTCAAGTTGGACTTTCTTTAAGAATCTTTGTGATGGACTGGGGAGAAGGACCGCTTAAGGTCGTTAACCCAGAGATTTTGGAATTCAGTGAAGAGAAAGTTGTTGATGAAGAAGGTTGTCTTTCTCTTCCCGAGATATTTGAAGATGTTGAAAGATCAAAATGGGTAAAAGTGAGATTTCAGGATGAAAAGGGAAATATCCACGAAAGAATCTTTGAAGATTATCCAGCGAGGATATTTCAGCATGAGTACGATCATTTAGAAGGAATTCTGTTCATTGATAGGATCTCGGCTGCAAGAAGAGCAAGATTGAAATCAAAACTTCTTGAATTAATGAGAAAGTCTCGTCAAACTTCAAAGAGGTGAGAAGATTTGAAGGTATTTTTCATGGGAACGGATGAATATGCAGCAGAACATCTGAGGTTCTTGCTAGAAAACGATGTTGAGATTTCTCTCGTTATTTCGCAGCCTGATAGACCAAAGGGGAGAGGGAAAAAGCTTCTTCCAACTCCGGTGAAGTTGGTAGCACAGGAATTTGATGTTGAGATCATACAGCCTCAGAAGCTCACAATAGATATTTCTGAAAGATTGAAAGAATACGATTTAGGGATAGTTGTCTCTTACGGGAAGATAATACCCCAGCATGTACTCGATGCACCAAAACTTGGGCTTTACAACGTTCATCCTTCACTTTTGCCCAGGTGGCGCGGAGCCGCGCCCATTCAGAGGGCTCTTGAAGCCGGCGATCAGAAAACCGGAGTTACCATATTCAAGGTGATAAAAGAACTTGATGCAGGCCCAATAGCTCTCCAGCAGCAGGTCAACATCGGCTACTACGAAACTTACGGAGATCTTTCAAAGAGGCTTATAGAACTTGGAAATGAGATGCTGCTTGAGCTTTTAAAACTAGCAGAAAGTGGAAATATAGAGCTAAAACCTCAACCAAGCGAAGGAGTAACTTATGCAAAAAAGATAGGGAAAGATGAACTCAAAATTGATTTTTTTGAGCCTGCAGAAAGAGTAAAGGATAAGATAAGAGCTTTTGATCCAAAGCCAGGAGTTTATGCTTTTTTAGGAGATAAAAGGGTGAAGCTCTTTGGCGCTATAGAGGTTTTAAAGGATTCTTTAACGCCTGGAAATGTTTTCAAAATTGATAAAGAAGGAGCTATAATAGGTTGTGGTGAGGGAGCTGTAAAAGTGGCTTTCGTGCAGTTCCCCGGAAAGAAACTCATCAGATTTATAGAAGCTGCCAACGGTAGGCTCGTTAAGGAAGGGGATAAACTGAAGTAAGCTATCTTATCACTTCGTTGGAGTGGTTATTTTGAAACAGAAGAAAATCTATAGAAGAATTTTACTTGTCATAGTTATCATCTACATCACAAGTTGTTTTTTCTACACAAAGTATGTAACGAATAAGGAGCACAGCATTTATGAATATTTTTCTGAGTTTTTATCTCATCAAGCATGGCAGCTTGATCTAAAGAATCTTTCTTATATGGCGGATAGTATCATACACGGAACAGATGTGTACAGAATAGTTGTTATAGATGATACGGGAGAGATACTGTATGACAACGAAGAGCAGCTTAAGCCATTTAAAAAGTTACTCTTAAAAACGGGTATATACTGGTTAAAAGTGCACCAGTTTGACATGAAATACAACGGTGAAAAATTTGGACAAGTTATGTTTTATTCCTTGAGGAAGGATTTCAACGTTTACGTTTATTTCTTTATAGGGGCATTGGGAGCTTATATGATAATACTCTATCAGCTGAACTTAAAAGAAGCCTTCAAAGAACTTGTTAAAACAAAGGAAGAACTCGAAGCAACCGTAGAAGAACTTGAAAACACTATAGAAGAGCTTAATAGAACGCAAGAAGAACTCATTAATTCTGAGAAAATGGCTTCAATTGGTAGATTTGTGGCAGGTATAGCCCACGACTTGAACACTCCCGCCGGTATTATCTACACGGGCCTTACAGAACTCCAGAGGTACCTAGAGAAGTTAGATGAATCTTACAGAAGTGGAAAAGTTAAAAAGAAAGATTTTGAAGAATTTTTGAGCATGTCTAAAGAGCTTCTTGATATGATGGTAAAAAATGTAAAGAGAATAGCTAATTTGGTAAAAGGTTTAAAAGGAGTGTCGTTACAGGAGACAGAAGGAAAACCAATAAATGTTAATCTTAAAGGGGTGATTGATGATCTTCTTTCTGCTATATCACCTAACCTGAAGAAGTCTAATGTAAAAGTTGAAGTTAGCTGCCCAGATGATCTGCAGATAAAGTCCTATCCATCCGCTATATCTCAGGTTCTTATGAATTTAATAGAGAATTCACTATTTCATGGTTTTGATGATAATATAAAAGATCCGATTATAAGGATAAAAGTTGAAGATAAAGGAGAATACGTTTGGATAACTTACGAGGATAATGGTAAGGGTATGCTTGAGAATGTCAAGAGAAAAGCATTTGAACCTTTTTACACAACGAAGCCTGGGGAAGGTGGAACTGGATTGGGGCTTTATATAGTTTATACTTTAGTTAAAAATAAGCTTAATGGAGAGATTACGTTAGAAAGTGAGGAAGGAAGGGGAACAAAATTCTTAATAGTCCTTCCCAAGAGCTTGGAGTAAAGGAGGGGAAATATGTCGGAATTTTTGGCTTTTATAGAGGATGAGGACAATAAGGAAAATCTTTCAGATAGATGGAAAATTCTGATAGTTGAAGATGATGAAGATGTACAAAGACTCACAAAAATGGTATTGAAGGATCTTCGCTTTGATGGAAAAGGAGTGGAGATATTAACCGCACATTCAAAGGAAGAAGCGAAGAGAATATTCAAAGAGCACGATGATATAGCTGTTGCGATAATAGATGTTGTTATGGAGGATAAAACAGCGGGGCTTGATCTTGTGAAGTATATTAGAGACGAGCTTAAAAACCATAAAACGAGGCTGATTATAAGAACTGGCCAACCAGGTTACGCTCCTAAAAGAGAGGTCATTCTAAATTACGATATAAACGACTACAGAGAGAAAACGGAGCTTTCAACGGAAATGATGATAGGCATAGTTATAACAGCTCTGCGTTCTTATAGAGATATCATTAACCTTGAGTTTGAAGGAAATCTTACGAAATACATCTTCGAAATGTCCCATGAGACTTCGGAAGGAAGCTCGTATATAAACCTTGCTCTTAATTCTATAAAAGCTTTGAGTAAAGCGCTGGGAAAATATGGGATAGGAGTCAGTGCTACCTTGGTTGATAAGAGAGGGGAGCATTTCCACTTCGGAAACAACCCACCGAAGATGAAGGAAGATTATTTCAACATAAAAGACGAAATTCTATGGGTTGATGACGATATTTTACTTGTAAACCTGTATGTTAGCAAAGTTAAAGAGCTCGTTATGGTAATCAAGTTTACCGGAAAATTAAATCCTGATTGGAAAGACAAAATAGTCATTTACATGCTTCAAACCTCAACGCTCATTAGCAATAAGATAATAAGGGATATGATAAACGATACGATGTATCAGATGATCTTTACACTGGCAGACTTAATAGAGCATAGATCCCTTGAGACAGGAGAGCACATTAGAAGGGTTGGAGAAATGAGTTACGCCTTAGCTAAGGCTTATGGACTAGATGAGAATATATCTCAGAAAATAAAGATAGCTTCCATGCTCCACGATGTTGGAAAGATCGGAATACCTGACATAATCCTCAATAAGCCTGGAAAGCTTACTGAAGAAGAGTTCGAGGTAATGAAAACGCATACGATAATCGGCTATAAGATTCTCTCAAAGCAAAAAAATGAGATCTTTGGGTTGGCGGCAAAGATTGCCCTCTACCACCATGAAAATTGGGACGGAAGTGGTTATCCTGAAGGCTTAGCAGGGGAAGACATACCTCTTGAGGCAAGAATAGTTGCAATTATAGACAACTATGATGCCTTGATATCTGACAGAGTTTATAGAAAAGCCTGGCCTGAAAACAAAGTCCTTGAATACATAAAGGACATGAAAGGGATAAAATTCGATCCAAAGATAACTGATCTTTTCTTCAAGTATTACAAGGATATAACAAGACAAAATATCAAAAGGGAGGAATGAGTATGGCTACGGTGGAAAGGTTCAATGAGGAGGAGATAACCGGTAGTAATCACTTTTTATCACCAGCAAAGGTAACAATAGAAACAGCCTTTTACAGGAACAATACCATTCTGGTCTCGTCGAGAAGAGAGGCCTATAAACTTGCCAAAAACTCCCCTGGAACGATAATCCTCGATTGGAAGGTCTATAACCCCCATCTTCTTGATCTGGATGAAGATACCCATGTTCTTCTTTTCAACGACGGAGCTGTTGTAGGAAGATACGCAAAGGGAAGAAGGATAATCGGTACTCCTGGTGTTGATAGCTCCTACTACCTTTCCATAATCAGAGAAGCTATCTACAACACCCGTTATAGAAAGATGTATCACGCAGTATCTTTCACGGGGCTTCATGAAGATTTCATGGTTAGGAATCATCTTTTAATACCTGAAGACCATGAAAATTTGCTTTATAACTGGCTTTTGAACTTCCAGCATGAAACACCGGAATATTCTGAGATGTATAGAAGATCAAAAAAGTATAACGAACCTGATATATACATATTCTCAGATCCGGATTGGAAGCATCCAGATTTCCCGATGGGGCTTGTTATATTTGATCCTGTTCATAATGTTGCCGCCATACTTGGAATGAGGTACTTCGGAGAATTCAAAAAGGCAACACTTACACTTGGATGGGGCACAGCCAGCAGAAACGGTTATGTTGCGTGTCATGGTGGGCTCAAAAAGTTCGAATATGATGGAAGATCCTTCGTTGCTGCGTTCTTTGGACTTTCTGGTTCGGGAAAAAGTACGCTGACTCACGCAAAACATGGAGGGAAATACAACATAACGGTTCTTCATGACGATGCCTTCATAATAAACCTTAAAGACAAATCATCAATCGCTCTTGAACCACAATACTTCGATAAAACGGCAGATTACACCACATCTTCAGAAGATAATAAATACCTTCTTACCATACAGAATTGCGGTGCTACACTTACAAAGGACGGAAAAATAGTCCCTGTCATGGAAGACATAAGGAACGGAAACGGGAGAGCTATAAAATCGCGGCTTTGGTCTCCCAACAGAGTTGATAAGATAAACGAGCCCATAGATGCGATTTTCTGGATAATGAAAGACCCAGCTCTTCCGCCGGTTATAAAAATAGAGGATCCAACCCTTGCATCGGCCATGGGTGCGACACTGGCAACGAAAAGAACATCAGCGGAGGCTGGTGTTGATACATCAAAACTTGTTATAGAACCTTATGCCAATCCCTTTAGAACATGGGTTTTGAATGATGATTTTGTAAGGTTCAAAAAACTTTTTGAAGACGGAGTATCTTGCTATGTGATAAACACAGGGCATTTCATGGATAAGAAGGTTCCAAAAGAGGTAACTCTTTCAATAATCGAGTCGATTGTCGAAGGGAAGGCAACATTTAAAGACTTCGTTGGTCCAATAAAGTACATGGAAATAGATGGATTTGAAGTTAAATGCTCAGATGAATATAAAAAAGCTCTTCTCAATTCCTTCAGAATGAGACTTGAGTACTTAGAGGAGAACTCAAAATCAGAGGGGATAAATCATATATCAGAAGATGCTGTCAAAGCAATGGAAAAGGTGTACGAGGAGGTTAAAAAACTGCTAAGGGAGGAAGCGAAGTGGGGAAATTAAAGTTAGTTGTTCCAAATCTTACCAAGTTTGATGAAAGTGGAAACTTGGTTCTTGATGAAGAGTACAAGAAATTCCTGGAAAAATTGGTAGAAAATGGTGTCGACGTTTTAATGCCCTGTGGTACCAACAGCGAGTTCCATGTTATGGATGTAGAAGAGAGAAAATCCCTGGTTGAGTTTGTTATCAATACCGTGAAAGATAAAGCAGAAGTTATGCCTCATGTCGGTTCTGCAAGTTACAAAGAAACGAGAATTTTAGCAGATCATGCGTTCTCCTTAGGAGTGAATAGAGTCTCTGTAGTTGTTCCGTATTATTTTGTCTATGATGAAAAAGCTTTGATAAATTACTTCACATCTCTTGCAAAAGAATTTCCGGACAAAGAATTTATACTTTACAACATTCCTGCTTTTGCAGGAAACACTTTGGAAGTTGACACCATTTTAAAGATCAAAGAAAAGGCTTTAAATGTCGTAGGCTTGAAAGACACCGCAACAAGACCATGGGTTGTTAGTGCGATAAAACAAGAAATTCCAGATTTTATAATCTATGGAGGAAACGATTCTACAATATTTGACTACATTGGAAGAGGTGCAGATGGACATGTTTCTGGAAGTGCCAATGTGTTCCCAAAGCTCGTAAGAAAACTTCTTGATGAGCTTGAAAAGGGAAATTACGAGCAAGCGTTTTCGCTTCAAGTTGAGATGGAAGAGATCGTAAAGAATGTAACGGGTCATAAAGCCTTCGTAGCTGCCAACAAATATGTTTTAAAAGCTGTGGGATTCGATCTTGGTTTTCCAAGGAAGCCTAATAGGCTTCTTGAAGACGACGAGAAACGAAAAATAGACAAGTTTCTCTTCAAAGTAAAAGATTGGGTGATATCTTGACGCAAATGAGGATAAAGCGTGTTAAACGGTTGCGGGCAGATGCCCGCAATTTTATTGTATGAATAACACTAAATTTTCGTAACTTTTTATTGGATGATCTTAAGGGGATGAAAAATTCCGTATTTCATTCAACTTTTGTATCGTTTACTTCTTTATACTTCCTACTTGTAAGCAACTAGATACTATCTCTGAAGTTACTATTTTATCTTATGTGTTAAAAGATTTCTTTATTTTTGATATTATATTCAGGAAAATTCATATTTTTGGGAGGTGCTTGGTGTGATAGACACGATTACCATGAAATGGAAGGATTTTACTCTCCATCTTATCGACCAAAGAAAGCTGCCGCTAGAAGAAATATACGTTCCATGCAAAACCTATGAAGAAGTGGCAAAAGCTATAAAGGATATGATCGTGAGAGGCGCCCCAGCTATTGGCGCAACAGCGGCTTTTGGTTATGTTCTTGGAGCGAAAGAGGCCGCCAATCAATCTGGTAGCTGGGAAAGTTTTATAGACAAAATGGAGAAGGTTAAAGAAACTCTTGCAAATACAAGGCCCACGGCTGTTAATCTTTTCTGGGCACTGAACAGAATGGAAAAGGTTATGAAAGAGTATGGAAAAATCGAAGGAATAGTTGAAAGACTGGAAGAAGAGGCTATAAAAATTGCAGAGGAAGATATAGAAACA
>Ga0256842_1003234_pt1 | contig 11021 bp, 7 predicted proteins | sample 4559240metaG_FD_185973 | JGI IMG/M metagenome (GOLD analysis project Ga0256842, IMG submission 185973) | Hydrothermal vent microbial communities from Guaymas Basin, Mexico - 4559-240 | ecosystem: Environmental > Aquatic > Marine > Hydrothermal vents | place: Mexico: Guaymas Basin | collected...
CTCTTTTGCAAATTTTTCATATTCTTTCATTTGAATCAAATTTTTCTCTATACAACTATCTACAAACTCTTGATCATCAATAGCCTCAATAGCTGCTGCTAAAGATAGTGTAGTTATATTAAAAGGTGGTCTTAATTTATGTAAAGTTGATATAATTTGAGTATTACTAATACCATATCCAACTCTTAATCCACCTAATGCATAAGCTTTTGAAAAAGTACCAAGATATATAACATTTGAATATTTTTTAATAACCATCTTTACATCTATAGCTTTTTTATTATCTTTGTATTTTGCATACTCTTGATAAGCACCATCTAATACTACTAAAGTATCTTTATCTATAGTATCTAAAAAATCATATACATCTCTAGCATCCAAACACTCACCTAAAGGATTATTTGGTAAACATAAAAATATAATATCTGGATTTTCTTTTTTATATAACTCTTTAAATTGATCAAGATTATGTTGATCATCTTTAGTTTTTAAAATAGATGCCCCAACTTGTTTTGCATATATCTCATACATGGCAAAAGTGGTATTAGAAATAAGTATTTTAGAATCTTTATTACATTTTGCATGGATACAAAACTCTATGATTTGATCACTTCCTGCACCTATGATTATATTTGATTCATCTAAATCAAATTTATTGCTTAATTTTTCTTTTAATTGATACATAGAATCATCAGGATAAATATAAGCATTTGAAGATGTTTGTTTTAAAATATTAATAACCTTTGGTGATGTTCCATAAGGATTTTCATTTGAAGCTAACTTAATAATATCTTTTGGATCTATCCCATACTCTCTTACAACCAATTCTATAGGCTTACCAGCTTCGTATGTTTTGATACTATTTAGTGTAGAATTAAAATTCATAAATGACTCCATTTGTTAAAATAGAGTCATTATAGCAAAATTTATATTATATAAATATTTATCTAAATACCTTCAGCTATCATAGCATCAGCAACTCTTTTAAATCCAGCGATATTTGCACCATCTACATAGTTACCATCTACTCCATAATCTTTAGCTGTAAGATGTACTCTTTTACAAATACTTCTCATAGTTTGCTCAAGTCTTTCATCTGCTTTTTCATATGTCCATTTACTCATAGAAGCATTTTGACTCATCTCAAATTCACTTACTGCTACCCCACCAGCATTTGCTGCTTTTGCAGGAGAAAATATCACATCATTGTTTTGAAATAGAGTTATAGCTTTAGGAGTTGAAGGCATATTTGCACCTTCGGTTACCATTTGGACACCATTTTCAATCAATGTTTTTGCATCAACTTCGTTTAGCTCATTTTGTGTAGCACAAGGAAAAGCACACTCAACAGGTATTTGCCAAACTTCATGACCACCATCTGGATAATCTTCTACTTTAGTATAAATAGCATCTGTATGTGTTTTTGCATACTCCTCTAATGAAGCTCGTCTATTTAATTTGATATCTTTTAAAGTATCTAAGGCTATTCCTCTTTGGTCATAAATAGTTCCTTTACTATCGCTACAAGTTACTGGTTTCGCACCTAATTGATATAATTTTTCAATAGTATGAATAGCAACATTCCCACTACCACTTACACTACAAATTCTATCTTTAAAATCAGCTTTATTTGCATATTTTAACATCTCATCTGCAAAATAAACTACACCATAACCCGTAGCTTCTGGACGCATCAAGCTTCCACCAAACATAAATGGCTTTCCAGTTAAAACCCCCTCATAAGCAGAAGTGATTTTTTTATACTCACCAAATAAATATCCTATTTCTCTAGCTCCAACTCCAATATCACCTGCTGGTACATCAATTCTAGGTCCTATATATTTATGAAGTTCAGTCATAAATGCACTACAAAATTTCATCACTTCAAAATCAGATTTTCCCTTAGGGTTAAAATCACTTCCACCTTTTCCACCACCTATAGGAAGTCCAGTTAAAGAGTTTTTAAAAATTTGTTCAAAACCTAAAAATTTTAAAATACCACTATTTACACTAGGGTGAAATCTTAATCCACCTTTATATGGTCCTAATGCATTATTAAATTGCACTCTATAACCTGTATTTACTTGGATATTTTGATTATCATCCATCCATGTTACTTTAAATTTAACTTCTCTATCTGGAGAAACTAAACGCTCAAGAATATTATGTCTATTATAAATTGGTTCACCAATTATAGGTTTAATACTTTCTAATACTTCATCAACTGCTTGAAAAAATATATTATCAGCTGCACAATTACTATTTTTAAAACCATTTATTATATCATCTACATTTGCCATTTTTACTCCTTATGGTATATAAGCTATTTTATTTATTCCTAAATCTTCATCTAATTTGTACATTAAATTTGCATTTACAACTGCTTGAGATGATGCACCTCGAAGAAGATTATCTATTGAGCTATTTATAAAAATAGCATCACCGTTTTGTTCTACAAAAATATCACAAAAATTTGTTCCTGCTGTTGATTTAATATCAACTGGCTTATCTTTTATTCGTATAAACATACTATCTTTATAATACTCTTTTAATACTTTTTTTGCATCAATATCACTATTTAGTGTACCATATATACTAATTAACATACCTCTAGTTACAGGAATTAGATGTGGAACAAAATTTATATTTAAATCTTTATTGCCCAATAATTTTATTTTCTCTTTAATCTCAGGCATATGTCGGTGTTTAAATGGATTATAACTAAAAATATTATCATTAATAGTTACAAATTGAGTTGTTTCATTTAGTTTTTTCCCTGCTCCACTAACACCTGATTTTGCATCTACAAAAATATTTGTTTTAGTTTTAAAATATTTTACAAAAGGTAAAAGTGCTAAAAGTGTAGCTGTAGGATAACATCCAGGATTTGCAACTAATGAAGCTTCTTTTATCTTATCTTTATAAAACTCAGGCAATCCATATACTGCATTAGGAAGATGCTCTAAATCTTCATGTTTACAATAATATTTTTCATAAGTTTCTAAATCAAGTCTATAATCAGCACTAAGATCTACAACTTTTACATCTAAATTTAAAAGTTCTTTTGCAAAAGACATAGATGTTTTATGAGGAAGTGCTAAGAAGCAAAGTTGCGCTTTTTTTGATATCTCTTTAGGATCTGCTTTTTTTATATCACAATTAAAAACTTTATCAAATGAGTTATGTAACTCCACTAGTGTTGTATCACCAGAAGAGTTAGCAATATAAGTAAGATTAAAAATGGGATGATTTACAAGTATCTTTACTAGCTCTAAGCCCGTATAGCCACTTGCACCTACAATAGCTACATCAATCTTTTTCATACTCTAGTTTCATCATAATATACAGATTCTACTTCAAATTCTCTTTTTCCACCTGGAAGCTGAGCTGTAAATTCATCACCCTCGCTTTTACCTAAAAGTTGCTTTGCTAGTGGAGAATGGAATGATATATTACCAATATCAGGATTGCTAGATGCTGAAGATACTATAGTATATATTATCTCATCTTCAGTATCAATATCTATAAGTTTTACAGTAGAACCAAAACTTACTTTATCATGAGGTAAAGAAGCAGGATCTAGTATTACTACTCTAGTTAGTAGATCCTCTTTTTCTGCTATTTTTTTATTTATATTTGCTTGATCCTCTTTTGCTGCATGATATTCTGCATTCTCTTTTAGATCACCTAATTGTCTTGCTTCTTCTATGGCTACTAAGATCTTTGGACGAATCTCTAACTTCATCTTATTTAATTCATTTGTTAAATTTTGATATTCATCTTCTGTCATTGGCTCTTTTTGCATTATAATAGACCTTTTTTAACTTATATGCAATATTTCAAATGTTTCGTTTTTAGAACTATTTGTTACATCTGCACTTTGTTGTATTTGTTGTGCTAATTCATTAATAGCTACATTGATCTCTTGAATACTTTGTTGCTGTTGAGATGAAGAATCTGTTACTTGATCAATAATTTGTGTCATTTTTGCAATACTTTCATTTAATGCCTCAAAACCTTTTGACATTTGTAAAGATATACTTTTCCCATCATTTGCTTTACTTGTTGCAATACCAACTATATCTTTTATCTCATTTGCAGCTTCTGCACTTCTACTTGCTAAGTTTCGCACCTCTTGAGCAACCACCGCAAAACCTTTTCCAGCTTCTCCAGCAGTTGCAGCTTCAACTGCAGCATTTAAAGATAAAATATTTGTTTGAAATGATATTTGATCTATTACACCAATAGAATCATTAATAAGAGTTACCTGCTCATTAATTTGATCCATAGAAGATACTGTTTTATTTGCTAATTCAACTTCATTATTAAGTGATTTTGTAACCATATCTGTATGACTTGACATATTTGAGATATTTTGCATATTTTGAGATATCTGTTTTGTAAGCTTATCTATATTGTCTGTTGTTTGAGATAAATCTTCTGCTGATCTTGTTGTCATTTGTAAAATAGTATTTGTAGTTGTTGATATCTGATTTGTAATATTTTGAAGATTTATTCTAATATTATTTAGAGGTTGTTCAAATATTTTTAATTCACTATCATCTTCTAAATGAAGAGCTTCTTCTAATTTACCATTAGTAATATTATTAATCATAGTTAAAACAGGTGCTGACTCTTTTGCCATATAGTTTTTTCTATCTTCTATCTCTTTTCTTCTATCTCTTAAAAGTATAAATACCTCTTCTATATCTCTATCTATAATAATAGGTACTACATATACATATACAGGTACTATCTCTCCACTTTTTGTTGTTATATATGCTGTTCCATCACCTGATCTTCTTTCATTCATAAACTGTGTAACTAACTTACATACTTTACATTCAGATGGATTTGTAGGCCATAATATCATAGCTGCACCTTGACTAGATTTTATATCATAATCACTAAAGCCTGTTATATTTACAAATTCTCTATTAAAATTTAATATCTTTTTTTGAGGATTTATAGAGAAGAAAGATATAGGAAATGTCTCTTCAAATTTCTCAAATATCTTTATTCTTTTCTCACTCTCTTGCAACTTTTTACTCATCATTGCACATTTTTGTTCTAATTCTTTTATTTTTGATTTTCCAAACATCTACTTTTCCTTAACTGTAACTTTTATCTAATTATACGACTAAAACTCTTATATAATCCTTTTTTATATTATATTAATGCATTTTTTACTAACTCTTTTGCTGTTAGTTCATTTTCATTTATAAAATAATTTATATTGAGATCTTTAAGATCATCTATTTGAGTTTTATGAGTAATTTTTAAAATTATAGGTATAGAATTATTTAAATTTCTAATAGATTCTACTATTAATCTTACTTTTTCATCATTATCTATTGCTATTATTATAGATTTTGCATTTTTCAAATAAACAGCCTCTAGCATAGCTTTTGCAGATGCATTTCCAAAAAATACAATATCCCCTTTTAAGTGTCCATTTTTTACATGCTCTCTATTGTGTTCAATCGCTATATATGTTAATCCTTGATCTCTTAGATTTTTTACAATTTTTTGCCCTAAAAGTGAATATCCACATACTATAATATGATCTTTTATTTGTGCATCTATTAATGGTTCGCTTAAAAGTTCTGTTTTTTCTTTATAAAAAATATCCACAAAAACTCTTACATATTTTAATACAATAGATGTAAAAATAAGAGAAACTATAACCACAGGTATTAGTATTTGGTTTAATTCATAACTTATAAGATGATTTGCAGTTGCTAAAGATAAAATAGCAAATGAGAACTCCCCTATTTGAGCTAAAGTTAATGCTACTTTAAATGCTCGTTTTGTAAAAGTAAATATTCTTAAAATTATAAAAATCAATATAGCTTTTATAGCTAAAATAGAAGCAGATAAAAAAATTATTAAGAAAAAATTATTCAATATAGAGTTAATCTCAACTTGCATACCAATAGTTATAAAAAATACCCCAAGAAGAATATCTCTAAATGGTACAAGATCAGCTTCTATTTGGTATTTATATTTTGTTTCAGCTATAAGCATACCAGCTACAAATGCTCCTAAAGAGTATGAAAATCCAAAGCTATGAGCCAATAATGCAGAAGCTAATACAAGCAATAAAATAGAAGCTATAAATATCTCTTCTACTTTTGTATCTACAACATAAGCCAAAAATTTTTCAAGAAGATATTTCCCCACTACAAAAAGTATAATAGCTACTATAATTGCAGAATACACTGTATTTAGTATTATATCTGTAATATTAGCTTTATCATTTGCTAAAATTGTAATAAGTAACAATATAGGAATAACAGCTAAATCTTGAAATATAAGTATTCCAGTACTAGCTCTTCCATATGGTCTATGGATATCCCCATTACTATTTAATACTTTTAATACAATAGCAGTTGAAGATAGTGCAAGTGCTGAACCTATAATGACAGATGTTTTAATATCAAAACTAAATAATATATTTGCAATATATGTAAAAATAAAAATAGTAACTAAAACTTGCAAACTACCAAAGACAAAAACCTCTTTTTTCATCTTTCGTAGATGTTTTATAGAAAATTCAAGACCTATAGTAAACATTAAAAATACTATACCAAACTCTGCTATATGAGATAACTCTGATTGATTAATATCTTGTAAAAATACAGCTACTATTGCCCCTGTAAAAATATAACCAACTATTGGCGAAATATCAAATTTCTTTAAAATTATGTTTAAAATAATTGATAAAAATAAAGTAGCTACTATAAGAGATAATATATCCATATAATATTAATTACCCCTCAAATCCAAAGTGAAAAAACTCCTTTGGTTCTTTTGCTTCAAATTCATAATCAAGTATTCTTGTAATTTTACTATGTAGCATCACTCTTTGTACTTGAGAAGATGGTTTTCCATATTGTAAATCTCCTATAATAGGAAGTCCTATTGACTCAAGATGTACTCTTATTTGATGAGTTCTACCATTTTCAATAACTATTTTTATTTTACTTTTATTTCCTTCTACTAGATATGGATATACTTTTGTAAGAGCTGGTTTTCCAAACTTCTCATCTATTCTACTTCTTGCAGATTTTCCTTTTATTGTAGATATTGGAGTATCTATTATGATCTCTTGCACAACTTTTCCCTCTACAATTGCTACATACTCTTTATAAACTTTATTTTGTTTATACTCTTTAATTGCTTTTTTTCTAAAAGTTTCATCTTTTACTAAAAGCATCACCCCACTTGTCTCTTTATCTAATCTATTTAAAAGTGTTGCTTCAAAAAAACTATCTTCAACTTCACTTGCATTTAAAAATGCTGGTTTATTTACAGCTATGATATTATCATCTTCATATATAACTTTTGCACTTGCAATATCTTTTATTTTAAAAGAGCTATCCTCTTTTAATAATCCTCTTGCAACTACTAGTTTTTTCCCATTTACACTTACAATACCTTTATCTATAAGCTCTTTTGCTTTTTTATTTGAAATACCTTCTTGAATAGCCAATAATTTATATGCTTTTTCCATAATGTTTAATCCTTTTTTTTATCTCTTTTACTATAAAACTCTTTTCTAAAATCTTCCCATCTATCTTCTAATATAGCAATTCTTGCTTTTTTCATAAGATCTAAATAGTAATATAAATTATGAATAGAAGCTAATCTAAAGTATGTTATCTCTTTTGTTCTAAAAAGATGATTTAAATATGCACGACTATAGTTTTTACATGTATAACAACCACATTCATTGTCTATAGGTGATTCATCCTCTTTAAAACAAGCTTTTTTTATATTTATTTTTCCAAAAGTGGTAAATAGTGTTCCATTTCGTGCATTTCTTGTAGGCATCACACAATCAAACATATCAACCCCACGGTGGATATTTTCTATTAAGTCTTCTGGAGTTCCTACACCCATTAAATATCTAGGTTTATTATGAGGCATAAAAGATGTTGTCCACTCCACCGTATCATACATCTCATTATTTAATTCACCTACACTTAAGCCACCTATTGCAAATCCATCATAATCTTCTAATTCACAAAGTTGTGTAGCACTAAGGCGTCTAAACTCTTTGTCAATTCCCCCTTGAATAATAGCAAAAATATTTTGGTCTACTCCTATACCTTTACTTTTTTGTTCCATATGATACTTTATAGCCTCTTTTGCCCAAAAAGTAGTCCTTTGAATACTTAAGTTTATCCGTTCTTTTGTATTAGGAAGTGCCACAAGATCATCTAAAATCATCATAATATCACTATTTAGATCATATTGAGTATCAAGCACAGATTTAGGGGTAAAGTAGTGTTTACTTCCATCTATATGAGATCTAAACATTATTCCATTTTCATCTTGTTTTACATTATCGCTTAAACTAAAAGCTTGAAATCCACCACTATCTGTTAAAAAATTATTAGGAAACCTTGAGAAACCATGAAGTCCACCTAATTTTTTTATAAGTTTACATCCAGGTCGTAAGTATAGATGATATGTATTTCCTAGTATTATTTGAGCTCCTAGATTTAACATATCATTATGATCAAGAGCTTTTACAGTTGCTTGAGTTCCAACAGGCATAAAAACAGGAGTTTGAACCTCTCCATGAGCCATTTTTAATGTTGTTGCTCTAGCATTACCGCTTAAAGCATCTATTTTAAATTTCATATATTTTATAATTTCTCTTTTATTAATCTTTCTACTTTTCTTTTTTCTTTACCTTTATAGTTTAAATCAACTGTTTTTTTTCTTTTTGTAAAATTTTTTCCTACAAACTCTTTTTCGTTTACACTACTTACAATAAGTTTTGCTACAGTGTCTGTTTGAACTGCTATTTCATGAGTAGTTGCAGCAATAGATGCATTTTGTTTTGTTTGTTCATCTAAAGATCCTACTGTATCATTTATTTTTATCATACCTTGTTGTTGTTCTTTACTTGCTTGTTCTACATTTTTAATAAGATCAATTGTATTTTCAATATTTTTATTTAAAGTATTGTATCCATTTATCATCTCATCTGATATAGATTTTCCCTCTGTTGCTTTTGCATTTGCTTTTTCTACAATAGCTTTTATCTCATTAGCAGCTTCAGCTGATCTACTTGCTAGATTTCTTACCTCTTGAGCAACTACTGCAAAACCTTTTCCAGCTTCTCCAGCAGTTGCAGCTTCAACTGCAGCATTTAAAGATAATATATTTGTTTGAAATGCTATTTGATCTATTACAGATATAGCTTCACTAATAGCAGAAACCTCTATATTGATATCATCCATAGCCTGTGTTGTTTTAGAAGCAAGTTTTTCTCCTGTTGTAGCAGAAGTTGATAAAAGCTGTGCATTTGAAGCCATTTTTATAACATTTTGAGTATTATTTTCTATATTAACTGTAATATCTTGTATTGCATGTGCAGTTTGATCAATAGCAAGTGAAGAATTTGCAGAATTTTTATTTAAAATATCTACATTAGTTAAAAGCATATGACTACTATCCTCTAAGGTTGTTCCATTTGCTTTATTTTCTACTAACATTTCTGTTATAACATCTCTTAATCTGTTAATATCAGTTATTAAAGTTCCTAAAGCACTATTAGATCTAATACCCTCTACTTCTAATTTATCTCTATAATCTAAACTTGCATATTTTTCCAACATATTATTCATAGTAGATATTTTCTCTCTTAAATTACCCAATCCATTATTTATAGTCTCTTTTAAAAGTTGTAAACTAGGGTTATTTGTATTTGCAGATATCTCTTTTTCAAATGAACCATTTTGAAGTGCTATCATAACTTTTTGCGTATTTGTTATAAAATCATTATCCTCATCAATACCAATTTTTGTTCTTTGTATATTTTCATTTACAACTTTAGACATAATACCTATCTCATCTTTACTACTATCATCTAAAAATTGTACATCATCTATCTCCCTATTTAAATATTTAAAGAAATTTAATAATCCATATTGAAATTTATTTATAGAATTTGTTATCCCATCTGCTACAAATTTTGAGAATATTAAAATAAATAAAATCATAACTAATACAACTGTTACAATAGTATATAATGTTTTATTTTCATGAGACAACTCATTTTCAATAGTATGAGCTAACTGTTTTGATAAGTAATCATCTATTTTTTTAAGTAAATTTATCTTTTGTGTAATAGTATCAAACCAATATCGTGAGTCAATACCAAATCCACCAATAGCAGTTGCATCAAATGCTACTTGTCTCATACGGTTTACTTCATTAATAGATTCTCCAACTACTGTAGCATTATAACTGTTAAGCATACTTGTATTTGCAGCTTTTTCAAAACTTTTTGAAAATGTTTTTTGTTCTGTTACTAGCTTTGTAAATTTATCTTTCATACCTGGTAAAAATTTATTACCTGCAAATGTATTTGCCATAACGGCTCGCTCAATTCCAGCTCTCTCTTTAGCCATAATAAAATTATACCAAGCAAGAAGATCTCTAGCTTCATTTGCCTCTTGCGCATCTTTTGTAATAGCTCCTATTACATCTAAAAATATTGCATGCATAGAGGTAAAATATCTTATAGCCTTAGGACCATTAATAGAAAAATTATCAACTGCAGATCTTATCTTATTTAGTTTTGATAGTTGTGCTAAACCTTTATTAAGATAATGTTTAGCTTCAGAGTTTAATGTATAAGTTCCTAATATCATAAGTGTTCTTTTGAAAATTTTTAATTTTTCATTAGTATTTAATCTTTGTTTTTTTAATATTTCACCAAACTTTCTACCATGACTTCCTATAAAACCAGCTGTTGCACCTCTTTCTTTTTGTGTTTCATGTATAAGATTACTTAGAGTAACTGCAATTTTTACATGATTTTTTACTTTTTTACTAGATAAATGTAATTTTGAAACTATTTTATCTTCAGTTTTTTTCAAAAGTCCTAATTTTTTAGTTATAGTGTCAAACCAATATGTAGCATCAACTCCAAATCCACCAATACCTTTAGTATCAAGGATGATTTTTCTCATTCGTTCAACTTCTCTTACACATTTTGC